>Ga0247608_10001037_pt1 | contig 40860 bp, 56 predicted proteins | sample 176DNAGHGlowgp2_FD_193490 | JGI IMG/M metagenome (GOLD analysis project Ga0247608, IMG submission 193490) | Sheep rumen microbial communities from Palmerston North, Manawatu-Wanganui, New Zealand - 1766 DNA GHGlow gp2 | ecosystem: Host-associated > Mammals > Digestive system > Stomach > Rumen ...
CAAAAAGACGACCGCCGAATACGTCAATATGAAGTCCGTCCTCCGCACGCTGTCCCAGCTAACCGGGGTTGCGTTCTCTGTTGTTGGTATTCGCCGGTTCCTCGAGTCGATGATTGATATTACCGGGCAATTCGAGGTGCAGCGCATGGCCCTGCGGAACATGCTCCAAGACGTTGACGGCGCAGACAAGATTTTCGAGGACCTTTACCGCTTCAGCTCCGATTCCACTTACCGATTCTCCGAATTGGCAAAGTACGCCAAGCAGCTTTCCGCGTTCAATATCGACAAGGGCTCGCTCCTTGAAACGACCAAGATGCTCGGTGACGTCGCCTCCGGCGTGGGCGTTTCTATGGACCGGCTGATTCTTGCTTACGGCCATGTGAAATCCTCCGGCTTCCTTCGTGGTATTCAGCTTCGTTCTTTCTCCCAGAACGGCGTGCCGATTCTCGACGAGCTTGCAAAAATGTTCAGCGAAACCGAAAAGCGGGCCGTGTCTTTGGGCGAGGTGTTCGACCGCATGACAAAGCGCGAAATCCCATTTGAAATGGTGGAGGAGGCTTTCCGCCGCATGACCTCCGAGGGCGGTAAATTCTACCAGATGCAGGAGGTTTTGGCAAAGACGCTCGCCGGGCAGATTAACATTCTGAAAGGCCGTTGGGAAAATATGCTTGCGGCTATCGGCCAGGCCAACTCCGGCCCGATTAAAGACGTTGTTTCGACCGTTTCCAACCTAATTGCCAACTACGACCAGCTCGGACGGAAGATTGCCGAGCTTATTGTCGTTTACGGCGCTTACAAGGCCGCTGTGTTCCTGATGACCGCCGTAAGCGAGGGGCTCTTTGTTGCTACATTCAACCTTCGGCTTGCTTTTGAGAAGCTGGAGCTTGCGCTCTTAAAGAATCCTTTTGCGCTAATTGCCGCCACGGTAACGGCAACCGGCTATGCGCTTTATCAGTTCAATACGGCCCTTTCCGACTCCGAGAAAATCACCCAGACCGCAGAAAGGGGCGTCCAAAAGTATCGAGCGTCGCTGGAATCCGAAAAGGCGGAGCTTGAACGCCTTTTCGCCAAGCTCAAATACGCCACTGAAGGCACAAAGGAATACGACGCGGCCAAGCTGGCTATTCAAAACCGATTCGGACCCTACTTAAAGCAACTTCAAGATGAGGGCGTTGCGGTTGATAATCTGGCCGGGACGTATGACAACCTCAAAAAGAAAATCACCGAGGCTCAAATGGCGCGTTTCTTTGAAAGCGAGTCCGATTCCGTCAGCAAGTCGTATGCGACCGCCACGGACAATATCTACTCGTCCTTCAAAAAGACAATGGAGGCCCACAAGGTTGCTATTGACGAGCAGGAAGCAATCTGGCACTACATTACAACTGGTGAATACCTCGGAAACGACCGCAATAAGCTCGGCCTGCAGGTGGGTACTATCGGCCTTCCTGGCTCGTTCACATACAAGGATTTTGGCCGTTCCGCTCTTTCTCTCCGCAAAGATTTTGAAGCGGCAACAACTGCGTATGATGCTGGAATGTCTATGTTGGAGGACGTGCTGGAGGTACACAAAAGGCGTATCGCCCAGACCGGAGGCGAAACCGCCGACGAGCTCACTTACAATATCGCATCTATCGTTGAGGGAATCAAGAAATACGACAAGGATATTCAGGCCATCCGCGACAAGGCGAAAAAGGGCTCTATCACCGCCGACGAAAAGACCACCCTCGCGAGCCTTGTGGCCTCCCGTAAGGAGCAGGCAGACCTCTACAAGGAAATCATGGGCGTTGACTACGACAAGGGCACGCGCCGTAGCGAACGTGCTTCCGAGAAGGCAGAGAAAGACGCGATAAACCGCCTTAAAACGCGAATCGCCCTTCTGGAGAAGTACTTGTCTATCTATGAGAAAATCGAGCCTATAAAGGGCGAAAAAACGGCAGATTGGCTTGCGGAAACTATGGGCGGCAAGCCGGGCGATTACAAAGACCTTGATAAGCAGATTTTGGCCCTTACCGGCGAACTTCGCAAGCTCGGCGACGCTGGTACGGAGGCCGCAGACGCAATCGAGGCCCGGCTCGGCCTTGACGCGGCCAGCCAGCTTGTAAAGCAGTTCAAGGCCGACAAGAAAGCCGCCGAGGACGCTGAAAAGGCGCTCAATAAGTACCTTGATGCGCTGGAGAAATGGGCTGACAAGACGCAAGAAATAACCGGCGTTGGCTCCGCCGGGAAGATTAGCAAAGCAATCGCGGCGTACCGGAAAGCCCTCGCGGATAATGACACGAAATTCCGCAACATGGCCGTACTCGGAACGAGCGCATACTCCGATGATATTACCGGCCAGGGCCGCGAAATTGGTAAGCTGATGAACCTTTGGGCGCAGAATAGGGCTAATGCTATGGCCGACCTTCGTTCAAAGCTCAATGAGTATGCCGATGATATTTTGAAGGAACAGCTGGAGGGCTTTGACCTTACCAACTGGAACGACAAGACGCTTTCGCAGATTGACGCGATTAAGGCCGCGCTGGAGGGCATGGAAGTCCCGGAGGATATTAAGCTCATGCTTAAAGACTACCCGGAACTCTTGAAGGAACTTTCCGAAAAGCTCGCCGAGCTGGCTAACGCCAAACTCGCGAACACGGTAAACCCGGAGCGTTTCAAGAAAATTGCGCAGGAGGTAGCGAAGGCCGCTGATAAAGCTCAAAAGTTTGCAGATGCGCTGGAGAGGCTCGGTGTCGCCTCCGACAACCGCACCCTACGTGACATTGCCGACGGCATTTCCGGCATTGCAGACATGGCAAACGAGGCCACTTCCGCGTTTACGAAAATGAGCGACGCATACGCGAAAAGCGAAAAGGCCGGCGGCTGGCTCTCCAAAATGTTTTCTTCCGGCGCAGACGCTGGTTTTGCTGGTGGAATGATTGCCTTTACGATTGCGGCCAATATGAAAGTCCTTGAACTTTACGAGGCTGAAAAGGAAGCGGAGAAAGCATTTATCGCCGCGGCGCTTGATGCTCGTTCCGTAGGCCGTGGGCAGTTTACGTTCGCCAACTCGTTCTTTGGCTCCGACACTATGGCGGAAATAACCGAGCGCGTCGAGAAGCTCAACAAAATCCGCGAGTCTATGGATAGGTATTCCGAAGGCGCGGAAAATATGCAATTTACAACGAAGCATTACGGCTTTTGGCATAAGTTCTTCGGCTGGATGAACAATGAAAACTGGCGTAACGGCGAGCTTTTGCCCGATGATATGGCTTCGCTCAAACAACTTGCGGACGGACTCGGCCTCCAGCTTTACGACAAATACGGAAACCTGAACGCAGGAAGCCTTAAAGCTATCAATGATACCTATGCCGACCTATCCGACGCGGAGCGCGAATGGCTGGATAGGGCTATCCACGACGCGGAGGATTACGCGGACATTATGAATGGCCTCGAGGACATTATGGACGATGTTTTTGGCGACATTGCCGGTGGCGCCGCTGATGCACTCGTCAATCAATGGGTGGAAGCCGGGAATGCTGCGCTTGATTATGTTGACATTCTCGATAATGTTGCCCGGTCCTACGCCAAAATGCTAATTCAGTCCACGATAATTGATAAGTTCCTTGAACCTATCAAGGGCGACGTGATAGACGCTTTCGGAAAGGGTGATTACGATACGGCCATGAAGCTAATCGCCGCCGCTATGGAGGACGTGAAAGAATCGGCTCCGTTAATGGAGAAAATTCTATCCGTATTCGACCCGTATTTCAAGCGGGAGGAAGATGAGAGTTCAAGCTCCTCCGAGGCTAATTCCCTCGGCCACGGTATTAAGGGAATCACCGAGGAAACCGCCTCGCTTCTGGCCTCCTACCTTAACGCAATCCGGGCAGACGTATCGGTGATGCGGGCTCTCCAGGAAAAGGGCTGGGAGAATATCGAGGCGCTGGCCGGGGTGCTTACGCCTTCGCTTGCTGATTACGTCCAGCAGATTGCCGCCAACACCTACAACGCCGCGCAGGATACCAATGCTATCCTTGCAGAACTGCGCTCCGTTATCGGCCCGGCTGGCACAAGCGGCGACGTTGTGAGGGTTGAAATGGCGTAAATCCATTGGCCCTTTTAACTCGCTATCAATAAGCGCGTTATATTACTTTCAAATCAATACATTTCAATACTTTTTGGCCCTTATAGGGCCAAATTGCTTAAAATTGTGACGCTATGTTGTACGTTCCTTCCATATCCGATTATAAGCCGTTCTATATCCAGCTTGAAACCGGCTTTGCCATTGACATTCTCAAAGACTACTCCGTGATTGTGCGCTCGCAGGACTATCCTTCGACGCTCAAAGTCAAAGAGCCGTTCAAAAACCAATGGAAAGACCAGCATGGGGACGAGGAATATATCGCCCCGGAAGGCTTGAAATACGAGGCCTTCTCGTTCAAGCTGGAGTGCGCCATGTTCGCAAGGAACAACACGGAGGCGCTCGCGATTGCCGACCTCAAAAACGGCATGAGGGCCTTTCAAAATCTTCTCTCGCAGGGGTTCCTGAAAACCTACGACGCTTATACCGGTTACGGATTCCGGCAGGTACGGCTCCAAGAGTTCCCAACCCCGGAGGCGGGGGCTTTCTCTGTATGGAACAACTGCACCCGTATTCTTTTCCAAGTGGTTCTGAAGGTGAATGACCCGGCAACAAGCATGATTTACAACGCCGCAAACAACTTTATCGTGGAGGGCTAATCTATGGCAAGGTTTGATATAATCCAGAATAACGCACCAATAGCAAACGGGGCTCCGACCTTTACGGGTGCTTACATGAAGCCCGGTGTGCTTACGTTCCGGGAAATTGCCTCGCCAAGCCCGATAAACTGGCGCATCGGCTCCTATGTGGATTATCCTCGCACGGGGCTCCGATACTACCTTTACAACATACCGCAAGTCAAAAAACAAGCGGGATTCAAGACTCACGGGGCCGCGTATGTGTATCAAAACGTACAACTGCATGACGCGACCTATGAGCTTGAAATCTGCCCGTTCCGCGATTTGGTCTATGATGATAACCGGGTGCATTTTTCCACGCAGAGCGCCATTAGCGTTTTCGACGACGTGGCCGGTATTGCCGAGCGGGTGCAGGCGTGCCTTGACAATTTCCACCCTGGGGCATGGGTTGTTCGCCTTGCAACAGAGGAAATGGGGGCCTCTACCGAACTTTTGGCCCTCATGCAAGAGGAACGCGAGTTCGTCGTTTCCGGCGTTACCCTTCAGGGGGTAATGGATAAAGTCTATGAGATTTGGCCGGAGGTTGGCTACGTCTATTCGTTTGAGAACGGAAAGCACGTCTTGACGATTGGCGGTGCTGGCCTTAACGGCTTTGGCGAAACATACAGATACGGCAAAGGCCACGGCCTTGTGGCGCTGACGAAAACCGCCGCAAGTCCGGAGGAAATCGCCAACCGGCTTTACGTTTACGGCTCGGCCCGGAACATGCTTCCCAACTGGTACAACAAGCAGGAAATCCACGGTGCGGAGTCCGTCGATATTCAAAACTTGATGATTCCGATTGGGCCGGTGGACGGGAGCGCGGTCAAGTACGTTTATAACGGAAAAATCTACACCTACGAAGGCAAGATTTACACCTACCCCGGTGCGGTCAGTCACTATGCCGGTTGGGGTATTACTGACGGACTCCCCGACCCCGCGAAGGCTTATATTGAGGACGCGGCCTCGATTGCGGCCCGTGGACTCCGTGCAAAGAGCATCTACTTTGACGGCTCCGGCGACCTGAAAGAAATCTACCCCACGATTGAGCGGGTGACGATTGCCGAGGTGCGCGACGCAAGCCCCAGCTACGTTCCTGCGTCAAGCTGGCCTGACGCGCAGCGGGTTGATGAAGTCTATGCCGTTACCCCGGTCGCCGATGACGGCCTTTCAGGCGCTGACGGCAAGGCTTTCCTCCAGCGCGAAACCGAGGACTTCGCCAACTCGTTCCAAGAAACCGTTTCAGCAGCGAGCGTTGCCGCTTTCCGTCTTTTCACAAAGCGCATAACCGCTACCGTTGCCGGGGCCTTGAAAATCAATCAGTCCGTCAAGATTAACGGCTGGCTGTCCGGGAACATAACCGGCGTGGACGTGTACTTTGAGCTGGCGAAGGTTCAGACTGGTGGAATGTCTTACGTTATCAAGAGCGTAAAGCAGACGTGTGAATACAACGCAGACGAAGGCGCGTATCATGTCGTTGGCGCTGACCTTGACGCTGGAAAAATCGAGGTCGAGGCCGGTGACTCCTTCGAGGTCCGCGTGACGCTTTCCGTTTCCAACGTGAACGGAGCGCAAACTGAATCCTTCAGCTACTCCGGCGACGGCTATTTGGATTTCCAAATTGGCAACTACCGCGCCTCTACTTTCACTATCCAAATCCCGCAAATCGGCTTCGATATTGCCGAGCAGGCGGCTTTGGGCGAAGGCATGACGCTGGCCTTCCGGTCCGGCAAGTGCGCCGGGCGCGAGTTCAAGATTAAAAGCGTTGAGTACCGGCAGGCAACCGACACATGGCTCCTTGAAGTAATCCGCTCCGAGGATGAGTCTTTGGCCCAATGGTTCCCGAACACGGACTACCAAATTGAGGTTGGCGACCACTTTGTTTTGCTGGATATTGCCATGCCGGGAATGTATATCAACATTGCCGAGAAGCGGCTCCTTGCGTCCGCGCAGGAGGTGCTGGCCGACGTAGCCAAAGAGCAATGGCAGTACACCCCGGATATTGACGCAAAATTTATGGTTGAGAGCGGGCGCGTCCTTCTCCCGGCCCAGAACATAACCCTTGAAGATGATATTGTTCCCGGCGGCACGACGAGGATTCTCATTGACTCGGTAACTATCAACGAGGGCGAGGCCGCTATCCCGACTTACAAGGTCACCTTGAGGGACAAAAAGAAAAAGTCCTATTCCGACAAGGCTTCCGTTACTCCGATTTCCTCCCGTCCGGTTGAGGAGGTCCAGACCACGGCAACCTCGTCCGAATCCTCTTCCGGCGGTGGTTCCGGCTCCGGCCACACCCACGATAATAAAGCCGACCTTGACAAGCTCGGCACGGACGGGCTTTATATTACGATTAACGGCTCAAAAGCGCAGGCGGGATATGCCGACCGTGCGGGCAGCGCACCGGCGGCAACCGAGGCGGAGCACGCGCTCGAGGCCGACCATGCCGACACCGCAGACGAGGCCGAGCACGCTGAAATGGCAGACGAGGCGGAACACGCCAAGAACGCCGACCTTGCTACGCGGGCCACGACCGCTGACTACGCGCTGGATTCCGACAAATGGGACGGTGCGCAGTTTGGTGACTACCTTAATCAGCCGGTCCGCACGACGGACGACGTGGCGTTTAACAAAGTCACTACGCCTGAAGTATCCTCCCGCAAGGTTGCCTCCCCGGACTTTACCGAGGGGCCGCTCGGCGCTGGATTCCGCCTTTGGAAAAACGCGCAGGGAAACGCAGAGCTGGAGCTTGATAGTATCACCGTCCGCAAAACGCTGAAGGTGTTTGAGCTTATCATTCAGCAGCTCAAATATCAAGGCGGCATGGTGATTTACTCCGCCGCCTCCGCCGTGTGTACCGAGGTTGAAGAGCTTTCCAACGGCTATAAGTGCTATATCGACACCAAAGAGGACGAAAACGGACGGATTCAAGAGCCGAATCTCTTTGTTGTTGGCGACCAAGTGCGCTGCCAGCGATTCCAGCTCGGCACGACCGTTGCCAAATACTACTGGAGGCTCGTTACCGCCGTTGGCGATGACTACATTGTACTGTCAAAGACCGACTGCGACACGGGTTCCGATGCTCCGGAGGCTGGCGACAACATGATTCAGCTCGGCCACCGGACCAACACCAGCCGTCAAAGCGCAAAAGTCACTACCACGATTGACGGCAATTCCCCTCGCGATGATTACTACAAGGGAATCAACTCCTACGACCTGACCGGCAAGCTGATTACCACCGTTGGCGTTCGTGACGGCGAGGTTGGCGTTTATACCAAGAACGGAGAATTTACGGGCCGGGTTGTAATCACCGGCGGCTCCGGCCTGCAGGAGCTTGACGAGTGGGCCGATTTGTCGCAGTCTATCGCAGACGCGGCCCAGGCCGCCGCCGATGCGCAGGCAGACGCGGACCGGGCCAACGCCGCATTGGCCGAGTGGGCCTCCGACGGGTATATTTCCCCCGTTGAAAAAGAGCCGCTCTCTAACCAATGGACGGACGTTCGTAACGAGTACTCCCAAATTATTGCCGATGCGACTCGCTACGGCGTTGACTTCTCCGCTTTCACGGCGGCTTATACCATTGCAAATGCCGCGTTCCAAAAATACACCGCCAATCCGACCGAAAGCACGGCCAAAGAAGCGGACTATGACAATATCGCCGCCTATTATGCCGCAAGAGCGACGATTTTAGGCAATATCGCCGCCGCGTCAAAGGGTTTAATCACCACGGCCCAAAACACGGCAAATAGCGCCGTTTCTGCTGCGGCAGCGGCCCAACTTGCAGCCGATACCGCGCAGGCGAAAGCCGATGCGCTGGAAGTGGCCCTTGCGTTGCTGAATGACGATACGGTGCTGGACCAGTCCGAGAAAAACATTATCCGTACCGAGTGGATTACCATTAACGGGATTGAGGATTTGGGACGCACTGGCGCAAAGGGCTCTTACATAACCACAAAGAACCTCTTTGAGCAATACCGCTCCGTAGGCGGACAGGTCAAGTACTCCATGAACGGGCGTATTTACACGTTCGGGAATTTGATTTACACTTACAGCGAAATCGGTGTTTCGGCCCTTGATGCGGCTTACCTTGCTCTCCGCGAGTTCCTTCGCAGTGTTGGGCTGAATGACCGTGATTCCGTCTTTGAGGGCTTCGACCGGGCGCAATTCGCGAGCCTTCTTACCGACTACTACGACGCGGAGCTCCGCGTAAACGATAATATCAATAAGGCCATTCAGCGCCAGATTGAGGACGCGAAGGCGGAGCTCCTCGCTGATATTACCGGCTTTGAGAGCGCGATTGAGCAGACGATTCAGGACATGAAGGACGTGCTGGATAACACGATTGAAACGTGGTTTGGCACGGGCGTTCCTGATTTGACTAACTATCCAGCCTCCCAGTGGCAACCGTCCGAGTACGAATCCCATATTGGGGATTTGTACTATGATGACAATACCGGCGTAGGTTATCGTTTCCAGCTTAACGAGGCAACCAGCACTTACTACTGGAATATCCTCCAAGACACGACCGCAACCGCCGCCCTTGCACTGGCCCGCCAAGCAAAGGACACCGCAGACGGAAAGCGCCGGGTGTTCCTCGCCCAGCCTACCGATGCGCAGGCATACGACGAGGGCGACCTTTGGCTTCACGCCACTATCGGGGCTTATACTGATGAAACGCTCGTTTGCCGGAGCGCCAAAGCAGCCGGGGTTGCTTTCAATGCCGGTGACTGGACTACTGCCACAAAGTACACGGACGATACGGTAGCAAATGCCGCGCAGGCTGCTGCTAACGCCGCCCAGCAAACCGCGGACAATGCCGCCACCGCCGCCTCGCGTGCTCAAACGACCGCCGATAATGCCGCTACCGTTGCCAATGCTGCCACAACAAGGCTCGATAATTGGGCTAACGACGGGTATGTTTCCCCGACCGAAAAGCTCGCCCTCAAACAGCAGAAAGAGGAGGTTGATTCGGACTATACGGAGATTATCGCCGACGCTGGCCGGTATGCCGTATCCACGACCGCGTTTGTTGCCGCCTATAATGCCGCCGTAACGGCTTTCAACAAATATACGGCCTCCACCCCGGAGCTTATCGAGATAACGGCTGATTTCGGGAATATCGCGGCATACTATGATGCGCGTGCAACTATCCTTGACACAATCGCGGTTGCGGCCAAGAAAGTTGCTACTGACGCGCAGGCCGCTGCTGATGCGGCCCAGCAAACGGCAAACGCCGCTGGTAGTGCCGCCGCCCTTGCTCAAACCGCCGCAGACAACGCGGCCACCGCTGCGGCTACGGCTCAATCTACTGCCAATGCGGCCAAATCTATTGCCGAGGCCGCTCGCGACAAGCTCGCCACATGGGGCTCGGACGGCTATATTTCCCCGACGGAAAAGACGGCTTTAATTCAGCAGTTCAAAGACGTTCAAACCGAGCGCGACCAGATTGTAGCGCAGGCCACGTCCTACTCCGTTTCCACTACGGCCTATCTCGCCGCCTACGCCGCCGCCGTTTCCGCTTTCAACAAGTACACCGCGGCCACCCCGGAATCTATCGCCGTGGAGTCCGATTACGCGAATATCGCGGCTTACTATGACGCGCGGACACTGATTCTCGATGCGATTTCTACCGCCGCAAAGAAGGCGGCAGATGACGCGCAGGCAACCGCAAACGACGCAGCGGCTTTGGCCCAAGACGCTATGGATGCCGCGGAGGCCGTTGCCGAGGCGCTGGAAAAGATTAACCTTGATGCGGTTTTGGACCAGTCCGAGAAGGAGGCTATCCGCACCACATGGACCGGCATTAACGGCATTGTTTCCACCGGCGCAATGGGAACGACCGGCACTTACTACGCGGCAAAGCAAATGATTGAGGGCGTTTCCCGCACTGGCCTTCCGGTCAAATACACTTTCAACGGAAAGGTTTATACATTCCGTGGTGCTTATGACGAGGAAACAGAAACCTACGGGCGCGTCGTTTACACGATGAACAATATCGGCGAGGGCGCTCTCGATGCGGCCTACCTCGCCCTCCGCGAGTATCTTAACTCCGTCCAGCTCAACATTGACGGCGAGTTTACCGGCTTTGACCGCGACACTTACGCCAAGCTCCTCCGTGACTATAACGTTGCGCTTAATAACGTGATGAAGGTGCTTTCCGACATTGCGAAGAAAGCTGCCGACGATGCGCAAAACACGGCAAACGAGGCTTTGACTGATGCGCGTGCCGCCGTGGGCCAACTTACCCTTTGGGGTGCGGACGGCGCTATCTCCCCTATGGAAAAGCGCGGGCTCGTCCAAATCAAGGCAGACATTACCAAAGAGCGCGATACGCTTGTTGCAAAGGCCGTTATTTACGGGGCGGACTATACCGAGTTCCAGCAGGCGTACACCCGGGCTATTACGGCCCTTAACAAGTACACCGCCGACTTAACCACCACGCAGGCCCGTGACGAGGATTACGAATATATTGCCGCATACTACGGCTACCGCGATGCACTTGCCCGAAACGTGGACGAGCGCGAGAAGGCGGTTATTGACGCAAAGGCCGCTAAAAGCGACGTGGAGTATCTCACCCGGGCTCTCGCGAAAGACGACACGGTTATTCAGGGTGGCGTTGTGCTTTCCTCTTTCATTGGAGTTAAGCGCAATAGCTCCGTGAAGGCCGCTATCAACGCCTCCGGCTCCGTGGCCGGATTCAGCGGCTCCACGCACGGAGTACTGATGATTGCCGCCGGCATCACCACTCTTGCGCAGGCAAAGGACAACGCCACTTTCCGCGTGTTTGAGGACGGCTTTATTGTCGCAACCGCCGGACTTATCGGCGGGTTTAATATCGGTGCGAGTGCTATCTATAACGGCATGACCTCTTATGCCGACCAGTCCCATAACGGCGTTTATATCGGTACGGACGGAATCGCCCTCGGCGGTGGCAAGATTACCATGCACAACACGGGAGCCTTCCGAGCAATCGACGCGATTATTCAGGGCAAGATTATCGCTACCGAGCTTGACCTTACGAACGCGACCATATCCGGCCTTGATTATAGCGACGTTAATAATACACCCGACTTGACTGTTTATGTCGCAAAAGACGGGACGATTGGCAATACACCCGCAGAGGGCGTGACGGGATTCTTCCTTTCCTCTACCGGGCTTTTGAGAGCAAGTAACGCCTTGATTTACGGTACGCTTTACTCTACGGCTGGAATGATTGGCGGCTGGACGCTTTCGACAAATCGCCTTTACTCCGGCTCCTCCAACAACTACGTCGGGATAAGCTCCAACACCAGCGATACTTACGCATTTTGGGCCGGAGCGTCCACCGGCGCGAGCGCCCCGTTCAGTGTAACACGCACGGGCGCGATTAAGGCTACAAGTGGAGCGATTGGCGGGTTTGATATTAGCGACGACCACTTGGGTATCACCGGAACGCAACCGACGCCGGGCGGCACACCGAGTTCTACGACGAATGGTGCGGCGCTTTATCCCACCTACCTGCAGTTCAAGAGGAGTAATAGCAATGTAAAGGGCCGCTTGACTATCGGCGCTTCTATTTACCAAGATAGCTACGTTGGCGGCGAGGCGCTTGAAATATGGCTTGACGGACTCGGGAAAACCGCGTCTGTACCTATCTACGGAAGGGGTATCAGTGTTGATGTTACTCGTTTCCAAAAGAACATTGCGATAGACTGCTTGAACGGCATGATAGCCGGCTTGCGCCCGCTTATATACTACTCTACCGGTGGATTTATTTATACCGATAGGCTTGCCTCCGACTACCCGGCCCGCGCTCATACGATTATCGTAAACAACACCTCCGGACAAAACGGAACGCTGTATGTTTCTTCCAATCCGCAGGACGGCGAAGAGTATCTGCTCATACATACTTCTACGAACGCATTTTACATATCGCCCAGAAATAACGCGCACCCGATTTTTGTTCAGCATGATGGAACATGGCACGTCGGTATGAGCGTGACTTCTATTCAAACAACCTCCAGGGAAATGTGCTACTTGATTTATAGCGCATCCATGACTACTACAATTAACGGAACAACCTATACCGGTTGTTGGATTTGCCAATTCTTCCATAACTAATAATGCCATGAAAAAAATTGATTTTCAGCACTTCAAAATGTTTCAAGACATTGCCCATGAGCAAGTATTAGAAACAGACGCAAGGAAAGACCTCGCGGACCTCCTTTACAAGAATGTGAACGGGGTTGCGGCCCTTGACCTTGCCATGCGCATCTTCAAATCAAACGGGGAAATGGAACTCTCCGAGGACGATTTGAAAATCCTCCAGCCGTTTATTGAGGGTGGATTTACCCCGGCCTTCATCGACTCTTTTAACTCAAATCTCAAATAGCCTATGGCAGCAACAGAACAACCAGTAACCGAATTGACGGTTTACACCGACCCGGCCCTCGTCGCCGGAAAAGCAGTTTTGCTTCACGACAAGACCACGGGCGACGCTATTCGCTTTGACGCGGAAAAGCTCGTTGCGGTCGCAAAGGATTTGTCCATGTTCACCGTGGACGGGACCTCTCTCATTCTCCGCGAAACCGCCAACTGCTATGTTGTGCGTACCCCAGGAGTCTATAAGTTTCCCGTTGTTTACGGAAACGGCATTAAGCGCGGTGTTGCCAATGACGCGGCCTATACCCGTCAAGGAACAACCTATACCGCCGACTTCGTAAACCACCTCGGAAACGTAATCACCTCGCCGTATATCGAGAAAAACGCCAACTGTCAGCCCGCTTCCGCAGGCCTCCTTTGGCAGACGGGAACGAGCATCATCACCAGCGTTTCACTCGTTGAGGGTGGCGACTGCAAGTATATCCAGTTCACCGTGGGCCGCGTGCCGGCAACGAATGGCAATGCCGTTTTGTTCGTCAAGGACTCCGGCGGCAATATCATGTGGAGCTGGCATATTTGGCTGACCTCCGATTCCCTCGGCCCGGAAATCTTCGAGAACAACACCGGTGTTAAGTACCCGCTCATGAGCGAGAACCTCGGCGCAATGTGGAACGAGGCTCGCACCCGGTCTTTCAATCCTCATTATCAGTGGGGACGAAAGGACCCTATGGCCCCGCCCGCATCGTACTCGTCCAGTTCTCAAATGACGCTTTACGATATAAACAACAACGTTTATACCGGCTTTGGTGTCCTGGGTGCTGATTCCGACGAGCTCGCCACAAAGACCGTCGATAACGCGATTAAGAACCCTAATTTGTTCTTTACTCGCTACGACCAGACGAGCCACAACTGGAACAACCTTACGTGGTTTAACAACTTCTGGAACGCTGCGGAAACCGCGTCCTCTTCGCTGGCGGACAATCAGGAAAGCGCCGTAAAGACCATTTACGACCCGTGCCCGGTTGGATTCATGCTTCCTTCCGGACGAGCCTTTACCGGATTCACAACGACTGGCGGGAACACCTCCGACTCGACACAGTTTAATGTTGTTGGCTCGTGGATTAACGGCTGGAACTTCAAAAAGACCAGCGCTGACGAGGCGGGCAATATGTTCCCCGCCTCCGGCTACCGGGACGGCGGTAGTGGAGCGTTGACGAGCGTTTCAGGTAACGGCCGCTATTGGAGCTTTGCTCCGAACAGCCAGACCAGCGCCCGTAACTTGAGCTTCGGTTCGGGCAACGTTAACCCGCTGACCAACGGCTACCGTAGCTACGGCTTTTCGGTGCGGCCCTGCCGAGAATACTAATTGACTTTGCGGGAAGCCCCGCCTTTGGAGGGCGGGGCTGAAGCCCGCGCGTAAGGAAAAAGAAAGAAACACAATGAAAAAATTACTACAAATAGACGGCTTGAAAGCCGCTGGAGCAACGATTGTTGTTGCTGAACGTGTTTACGTTGGGTCGGTCGAATCATCAGAGCTTATCGACAAGATACGCGAGTTTGATTTGGCGAACGCAACGCCTCTCATGTGCTACGACTTTTTAAGGAAACTCAAAGAGGACTTGTAGTATGGACTTTTACGCCCTGAACGTTTACAATACGGTGAGATTACTCTACGGCCAGCTTGTAAGAAGCACGCAGAAAGTACCGCGCGAGGACCGCATTTCCTCCGTGGTCGAAGTAAAGCGCTGGATTGAGCAGGTCATGGAATATATCGCTTTTGCAAACGAGGTATTTGAAACAAAAGAGAACAGATTGCAGTTTATCCGTAACGCTATCAACGTCATGCACAGAATTGAAATCCGCGTTAGGATATACTTCGATTTGGGCCATATCAAAGAAAAGGGCTTTGACGCAATAACGAACCTCGAGGCGAGCGTTGTCCGTCAGCTTCGCGGTTGGGAAAAAGCAAATTCATAATGAACGCGCCCTCGAATAAGATTGAACTTGCGGAACCTGCCGTAATTGGTATTCTGCTCATGGAATCTTTTTTAATTCAGCGATTCTCGCCTTTTCGCTTTTTAGCGGAAGGCTGTCATAGCCGGGTAATGCCGGTAGTCCATATCGCCGTCAGCGCAATGCTCCCGGCCCTATGTTCATTCAAGCGGAATCGCTCATACAGGGTTGGCCTTTGGCCGCTTGCGCGTTGTGTTGTAGCGCGGGCCGTCCCGCTTGGGGTTCTTTTCGCCTCCGGCTACCGGAACAACGGTAGTGGAGCGTTGACGAACGTTTCAGGTAACGGCAACTATTGGAGCTTTGCTCCGAACAGCCAGACCAACGCCCGTAACTTGAACTTCAATTCGGGCAACGTTAACCCGCTGAACAACAACAACCGTAGCTTCGGCTTTTCGGTGCGGCCCTGCCGAGAATTAAAATAGAGGGCGCTTTATAAAGTTATGATTTATAATTACGAGGAAATACATAGTCGTGTGACGGCGGGATACGTTAAAGCCCGTTCGGAAGAGCGCAGTACATTCGCCCAAATTGAATTTGAGCTGAATGTTGAGGATAAACTCCGCGAGCTTTCGTTTGAGCTGTATCTTCGCCAATGGTCGCCGCTTCCTCTTGACTGGTTTGTGCTAACAAAGCCGTCGGTACGCGAGGTGTTTGCCCCGCAGTTCCGCGACCGCATTGTGAGCCATGTTCTTTTCGATATTCTCATGCCGATTTACGACCGGCTGTTTATCTACGATAGCTACTCATGCCGGGTCGGAAAGGGAACGCTTTTCGGCATTAGCCGGTTTGAACACCACTTGCGAAGCGTAACGAATAACTATACCCGCGACGCATACGTTTTAAATCTTGATATTTCGGGATATTTCATGTCGATTGACCGCCAGATACTCTACAATCTTATTCACGCCGAAATCGTCAAGTATGCGCAATTCCACACGGATTTTGACCTCGACTTTACGGAGTATCTTGTGCAGACGTTCTTATTCCGGGACCCGCTGGCGGGGTGCATCTATCATGGCAACCCGTGTCTTAAAAAGCTCGTCCAGCCGAATAAGAGCCTTTTCGGCCAGCCCCCCGGCGTCGGCCTTCCGATTGGCGACGTGATTAACCAGCTCAATTCAAACATATATCTTAATCTGTTCGACCACTTCTGCAAGCGAAATTTGAAAATTCGCGGCTACGGGAGATACGTTGATGATTCCCGCTCGGTCCACAATAGCCTGCAGTACCTCGAAGAATGCAAGGAGCGTAGCGCCGAATTTTTATACGAAAGGCTCCACTTGAATTTGAATAAAAACAAAAGCAATATCACCAGCGCTTACGAAGCCAATACGTTCCTGGGCGCAACGATAATGCCATACTATAAAACCGCAAACGAAAAGACCATACAGCGTTTTGAGCTGTATATGAAGGACCTTAACCGGCGTATCGGAAACCATGAGCCGATAGACACGCGATATGAGCTATCAAGGATTAACTCCGCGCTCGGCCACTTGGCGCATTTCAGCTCGGCCAAAGTCATGCGCGAGGTTATCCAAAAGTCGGTAGAAACGAGAAGGGTTTTCGGATTCACCTCCGACAACAAGAAAGCAATCATTTTAACCCCAAATAATTATGAAGTACCAATTTTCCCAGCCGCAGCGTAAGGCTGCTCTCAACAACGGTAAAATCCGTTGCTTCTACAACGAGGAAATCAAGCGCGAGCTTGTGAAAACCACCAACCCCGAAACCGAGGAAGTCACTACGGAGGAGGTAGTAAACTATCTTTACGACGTGGTGGATATTGCCGCCCCGGCAGAAAAGGGAAAAATCGTCGATGCGCTGATTCGCACCCGCTATTCGCAGTCAGACGTGGAGGCTATCATGCGGCACAAAATGGCCGGTGACGAAGGCGCGGACGAGGAGTTTAACGCTTTCAATGCTTTTGCCGAAACCTGCAAGGCCGAGGCAAAGCGCATACTGGAGGATTAGGTTATGGGAGAGGAACAGAGCTTTATCCTTCAAGGGAGCGTTTCGTCCGTGTTGGTGGCGTTCTTTCAAAGCGCCGTCCTGCGAATGATTCCCTACTCCGTTGCCGCCGTTCCGTTAATCGTTCTTGACTTGATTTACGGAATCCGCGCGGCAAAGTACCGTGGTGAGCGGGCTCGGCTCTCAACCGCCGTGCGCCGTTCCATGACAAAGACCTTCAGCTATGTTTGCTGGCTGATACTGGCAACCGCCCTTGCGCTTTCCTTTGAAGTGAAGTGGATTGAGTGGGTTGTGTTGGGAACGGTCTATCTCAACGAGCTTGCATCCATTGTCGGCAACTATCTTGAAACGAAGGGTATTCACTTTTCCTATGCCGGTTTTATTCGCCTGCTTTTCAAAAAGGGCGCGGAGAAGGCCGGTATCGAGGTTTCCGACGAGGAGGCGAAAGAAATTATCCGTCCCCGCGATTCTCGCGGAAGGTTTGTTAAAAACCAATAGCCATGATTGAACTGCTTATAGAACGTAAGTGGGCCAAAAAGGAGTACACCGTGGGCGCATTCAGCGCCTGCGGTGAGCGCCTTTGCGAGTCCCTTGAAGATACCGACCGTGGGCTGGTATCTTCCATGCCTACCGCCGTGATTAACGCGGCAAAAGTGTACGGCAAAACGGCTATCCCGAAAGGGCGCTACCGCGTCGTGCTGTCCTACTCACCGAAATTCGCCAACCGCGTTTGGGGCAAAAAGTACGGCGGGCTTGTGCCGGAAATCCTCGGCGTGAAGGGTTTTTCCGGCGTGCGCATTCACCCCGGGAACAAAGCCGACGATACCCTCGGCTGTCCCCTTGTTGGCCGCAACAAAAAGGTTGGCGAGCTGGTGGAGTCCACCGCGTGCTATTACAAGCTGATGAACGAATATTTAATCCCGGCCCATGAATCCGGCGACGAAATGTTCATAACCATTCAATAGCATGGGCGCTCAATCAAAAAGACCAGAGGACAACTGGAGGCGCGACACGGTGATAGTTTGGCTGGCGTTTTTCTCTGCGCTGGCCCTGACATTCATGTGCGCCTCCGGGTGCTCCCCGAAAATCTACAAAGAAGTCATCGAGAGGGAGAAAATCGTTTACCGCGATAGTACCGCTTGGCGAGATACGACTATTTACGCGCCGATACCCCTCGAATCCGGGCAGGCGGTGGTCGCCGTCGGAGATACTGCCAGGCGGGAAACGTCCGTTGCCAGGGCCGAGGCGTGGGTGGACTCTTTGGGACACTTGAACCTGAACCTCGAAAACAAGAGGACTTTGGTCCCGGTTGTTGCTAAAATTCCGTCCAGATTTATCTACACCGGCGTAACTCAAAATAAGGCCGAAATCCTAACGAAAGTTGTTGAGGTAGACAAACCCTTGTCTTGGTGGAAATCGTTTAAATTAGGCGCTTTTTGGTGGCTTTGCGGGGCCGTTGTGCTCTGCCTTTTGTGGATATTCCGAAAACCCCTACTCAAAATTATAGTACCATGAAAAATTTTATCCGTAAAATTTGGGACGCGATTGTAAGTTTCATTAACCGCGTTCCGCACGACAAGTTGCTGCACTTTGTCGCTGGCGTTATTATCGCCGCCTTTTTCGCCATTTCCCTCGGCATGAAGTTCTGCTTTTGGCCGGTAATCTTCTTTGCCTTTGGCAAGGAGTTTTTCGACAAGTGGACTACGGGCGAATGGGACTGGTGGGATTTCGGTGCAACTTGCATCGGTGGCCTCGTTCCGCAGATATTCGTTCTGCTGAATATGTGGTGGTTCTAACCTGCTGGGCCAATCCGCTCCGGTACTGCGAAACACGCGAGCGTTGAAATCCAACAGAAAAAGCCCCTCCGCGCTTTGTAGGCACGAAGGGGCTCGTTCTATCATAACGGCTCAATATAAGCCCAGTGGGTGATTTCGGCCCCGCGTGGTAGGCCAACCCAGCCGCCACCGAAATTGTCAAACAATCCCGGCGGCAGATAACTCCACCAAAACTCCCCGTCCCAACGACAAATGAGGTGTTCGGTAAACGGTAATCCCCTTACCTTACAGACAAGCTCAATCGGGCCGTTAAGGGGCTTTGGCGGCTGGAATGAATCAAGATTATGCCATTTCATAAATCATACCCGTTTCGCCATGAAACTGTAAGTATAAATCTTTCTCCCCTCCGGCGTAGTACCGCCCTCCGGGCTCCCGAACTCGCGTATCAGCGAGTCTGCAATCGTGGCCGCAAGATGCTTTCTTATGCCGTTTTCCATGAGCTTCTCGGTTGAGTAGCGGTACTCGTCCGATTCGGTTACAACGTAACTGGCTTTGATTGGCCTCGCGTCTTGACTATTAAGATTTTGCGCCCTTATTTCTTCAAGCGCGTTTTCCACGGCCCCCTCGCGGAGGTTAAGTTCGATTTCCCTCCGGTCAAGTTCATGGCGGTAGTTGTCAAGTCGCGCCTTCGTGCTTCGATTCTCGGCGGCCAAAATAAGATTATAGACGGCCAGCGCAACAACCATGACCGCAATAAGAATTATTGTAATTTTCATATCAGTTCTCTTTTACCCATTCGTGAATTTTTCGCGCAATAACCGTAAAAAGGTTATCGTGCTTCAGGCTTGAAATAGTGATTTCGCCCTTTCCGGGAAGTCCGCGAAGATACCCCATAGCCATAGCAAACGAAAGCTCCCGGAGGCGGGATAGTATCGGATTTTCCTCAGGCTCCAGAATATCCCCGAAAGGCGCTCGTTTGACGTGATAATTTACGTTTTTCCATGCGGCGTTGGCGAATTGTGTAAAGATATGCGCCAGCATAAACCAGCTCACGTTTTTGCGCTCGTCAAAACCCACCCCGTCAAACATTTGAAGAATCCCGCTTTGGAGCATCATTATCTCGTTTGAGATATACTCGTAAAGCGAGTCCATAAGGTCGGTTACTTCGTCTTGATTCTCTGCCGGGATAAACGAAAAGAAAGGCCGGTTAAAGAGCGTGTATTGCTTATGCCAAATCGCAGATTTTTGTTTTTGCTCATGCTTTAACGGCCCCGTCGCCTTTTCGCCTTTCATCTGGCACTGATAGGCTATATCGGCCAAAAGGAACGGCAGAATCGGTGCGAGCGAATCTCCCTTTACTTGCGTTCTGGCCGCACCTTTCAGGCCGAGTTCAACAAGTTCTTTCTTTGTCATAATCCACACTTCTTTTTGTCCCACATAAAGCGCGAAAACGCAAGTTGAGCCGCGCCCTCTGCATCAACTTTGGCAAACACGCGATAGTTGCGCGTTGCGCTGCCGCTTTGAGTTTGCACGGCGCATTTGTAGCCGAGCGAGGTTGCCTCTACGGAAACGAGGTAGCCGTTGAAAAAGAAAATATCCCTAATCGGGAGTCCTGGTGTTTGGCACGTCATATCTATTCTTCATTTTGTTTCGACTGTTTATCCATTTTCTTATTCCACCTACGGAGCGATATATTCTCAATCCACTCGTCAAGCAGATACCAGCCACCGCAGATAAAGCCGCATATCAAAGCACCGATAACGCCTTTAATAATATACCCAAATGTCATATCTATTTCTCCTTTCTTGCGTTATACCCCTTGTTCCAAAAGTGGCGGGCGATGGCATCTAATGTTTGCTCATTAAGATATTCCCTATCATCAGAAAACGGAACTTTATAGCGAATTATCTCCCTCTCTAAATCCACCTCCGGCTGCTCCTGCTGGAGAGATTCTACAACTTTTTTGCAGGATGCCCAACAATCATAGGCCATTCCGTACTCAAATATAGATAGCCGTTTTTCTATCTCGGCTTTCAGTTTTTCTGCGTCAATGTACTTCATATCTCAAATAGTTTCGGCTCATTCTTGTGTTTCTCATATTTCTTTGTCGGCCTATGCTCCTGGCGATATGGGCAATCGGCTTGTCGGCAAATGTCAATAGTCCTCTGGGAGATAGGCTGTTTGTCCGTTACCATTCGGGTAAAAATATCCCTTTGAATGGCGCATTTAAGCGGAGTCCAATCTGGAAAGTCCGGGTCGCTGCCTTTCTTGATATGGGAGGACTTCCAGCACCTATCACAGTTTCTACTCTCCCACCAATCGTATTCACTCCCGCTACTGAACGGGTCGCGGTCAACCTTCTTTAGAGCCATGATTATCCTCCTTCTTAACGACCTTAATACCGTCTTGATTGACTACGCAGAGGTTTCCGTCGTTGTCAAGATACCTTTCGACTTCTACGATATTTTCCGGCGCCTGCGCAAGGAGAGTCGAGGCGAAGCCAGAAAACACGTGAGCGACCGTTATAAGCTGGGCTGGGGTCCATTTCTTTTTCAGCTCGCCGTTTTCTTTAACGGATAATTTGGCAACCGAGTCTTTATGCGTTACGGTGTCAATATCCATTGTGATACATATTTCTCTATGAATAATACTCATTTTAATTTGGAATTATTAAAAATTAGATATATCTTTGCACCCGTTATGAGAAAAACGAAATCCATAAAACGATAGGATTTCGGCCTTGCACAAGGTCGAAGTAATGACCTTGTGGCGCAACTGGTAGCGCAATAGGCTTTTAACCTATGGGTTGCGGGTTCGACTCCCGCCGGGGTCACAAAATTGCGGGGTAGAGCAGCGGTAGCTCGTCGGGCTCATAACCCGGAGGCCGTGGGTTCGATTCCCACTCCCGCTACTAATCGGCTGGATTAGCTTGCAACGCTATTCTGGCCGATTGTCATTATAGATGGTCCAGCACCTTACAAACGGCGGAGTAAACACGCTGACAAACCGCCTTTTCGCCCGGTTCCAGCGCGTTACCTCCGTACATTCTTTCGTCCAGGACCTTTCTTGCCTCTTTCATAAGGCCTTGCACCTTGTAGAGGGTGTTAATTGTTTCTGGTGACATTATTTCGTGAGTATTTTATACATTTGCATAAACCCGTCCTGCTCTTTGATTGGCGAGTAACCACATTTCTTGTAGAAATCAATCACCCAATCAGTCATAACGGAATTAAGGTCTATGCGGAAGATTCCGTGCTCACGGCAATAGCTCTCGCACGCGAGCATAAGCTGCTTCGCAAGCCCCCTTTTACGCAGCGGCCCGATTACTGAAAGGCCGGAGAGATAGCAAACGCCGGGATTGTTGTCCTCAAAAGATAAGTCCACGCAAGCCCCGCCATTCGCGGCGATAATCGTTATCGTTTTGCCCCACGGCCAAGTGTTGTGATGCCAAATTACTTTCATTGTACTTTAATAATACATTCGTAGACCCCAATGAAAGGAACGCTTATGCCCCTTGTTGTAAGGAGGTAGGTGGAGTCCTTTTTGATACCGGCGCATTCCGGGGCCGCGTTGAATCCGGCGGTGCGAATGTGATATGCTCCCCTATCCGTAGATACAATGTAGTAAATACGTGTACTGAAGCCATCGCTATCGCCCTCGGTGCTCTCAACTTTATCTATGGAAAGAACGGTGTGGCGTTGTGTCTTTTCGTTAATGAAGTTCGCTAAAACTCCAAACGAAACAATTACGAGCGTAATTAAAAGCGCAAAGACCTTTGCGAAAGCCCCTGCGCCTGATTTCTTGTTTCTCATGATTCTTTTTCCTTACGCGCGGGCCACGGCCCGGCCTCCAAAGCCGGGCCTACCCACGAAGATTATTAGTATTCTCGGCAGGGCCGCACCGAAAAGCCGTTGCTACGGCTGTAGCCGTCCAGCGGGCTAACGTAGCCCGAATTGAAGTGCAAGTAACGGGCGCCGGCCTGGCTGGTTTTACTCACGCAGCGGGTCCAGTAATACCCGTAGCTACCGCTACCTACTCCGTCGTGCCCGTCGGCAGGAAGGAAGATAGATTTTCCGTTAGGGCCGATAACCTTATAGCCTTCGCCCGTCCACTTCCACTCGCAGTTTTCGTAGAGCTCGGCCATTGCGGTTGCGCTGGGGAGATACTCGCCGAAGGTTTCCTGTGCCTCTTCATGGGTGAAAAACCGCTTCCCGTTGACCTTTGCGTTGTGGTCGTACCAAAGGTTGCCGGACGGAAGCCCCAAATCCACCCAATCGGATTTATTCGGAACGAAAGTCGGCTGGAAATCAAAGAGGTTGGATACGGCATTGCGGATTTCCTCGGTGGTTTTTTCGTCGTTCACGACGACCTTTGCCCTCTCGATAAGGGCATTCAAATCTTTAATCATAGTGCTTATTGTTTTAAGAGTTCGTTAAGATTCAGCGACGCATTGCTTATCATGTGGATAACATTTGCGCCGAGGATTGCCTCGGCCACCGTTGCGTCAGTAAAGGTTATCCGGCCAATTATGCGGCCAGCCTTGTTTAGTTTCCTCCGCGCCCTTTTGAGCCGGATTTTATCTATCGTATTCATACGTTCTCAAAGTAAATATCCTGCCAGCGCGTACCGGCGGGAATGTTGAACAATTTTTGAATCTTCGCGTAATCGCTGGGGTTATCCAGAAACATTTGCACCGGCTCTTTCTTTGCGTATCGGAGCATTCGTAGATACTGGCCGAGCTTGGCCTCGGATTTGACTACCCCGGTTTCTGCAAAGCGGGCGGCCCCTGAAATAGTCTTGTAGTAATGTATTTGTTCTGCCATAGCTAAAGCGGTAAATCGTCAATATCCTCCGGCATGGGAGCGACCTGCTCGAACGAGGTTTGGACGGGCTCTTCCTGCCAGCCGAATATGATATTTTCGGCAATGTCGTTCTTGATGCGCCGGGTTTCCGGCTCGTAGTACAGCCCAATCAAGTAGTCAGTAACGCCTATTGAGCGGTTTTTAACGATTTCCAGCACCACGTCAAAGCACATGTACTCCGCGACCTTTGCGGCCCCGAAAAAGTCCTTTGCGCGTTTCTCAAAGTCGTTTCCTACCCGGTGCGAGATTATCAAGTTGTCGCAAAGGTTGGTGAGGTTTGCAGTACCCGCGATAGACTCCTTTCGGAGAAGCTGGAAGGATTGCTCCTTTCTCGGGTGGCATACCAAAATCACATGGATATTTTCGCGGGTGCAAAGGTCCTTGACCTGTTTTACAAACCGCGTTTCCCTGGAATTTTGGTCGCTATCGTCGAACTCCAGCGCCATGAGGTTGTCAATCATAACGAGCCTGATTCCCTCGGTATGGATTACTTCAACGATTTTGTCATAAAGCTGGTCCCAATTTGAACCGTAGTCGTTGTTGTAGAGAAACAACTTGCCGTCGAGCCAATCGTTGATTTTGTCGGAAATGTTCTTTGGCGCATAGTATATGTCGTCATACCCGGCCTTCTGGCGAACGAAAGCCTTTCCTGCAGCCATTTGGTCTATCCACGACTGAAAGCGCGACCCTTTGAGCTCCCCGGAGAATATCGCCGTTTTTTCGCCTCTTTGAACCGCGTTGAGGGCAAAGAAATCCAAAAACGTTGTCTTTCCGGAGCCGGACAGCCCGGAGAATATCGTAAGGTCGCCGAGCGTGAATCCCATAATTTTCCGGTCAAGCGCCGAAATGCCGGAGGCAATACTGACAAGCTCGGACGGGTCTTGCCAAACAATATCCTTCATTGACAGCCAAACCTTTCCACGCTTATCCTCTACAATCGGCGCAACGGTCTTTTGTGGCGCTCCGCTATAATAGCGTCGTTTCCTTGCGTATTCCTCTTGCTCCCGCCGGTCGTAAGCCTGCGGGTCGTAGTGTAGCCGAAATTCGCGCCAATGGAAATGCTGACAGGAGTTGTGGAGGCAACGGAACGCGATAGCGCCCGAATCCATAACAAATAAGGCCGAATCAGGGGCTTTGTGACCCCCGAATGGGCACTCGTCCAAAATCAGCTTTAAACCGCCGGAAAAACGGGTTTCTTTGGCAATCCCAATCCCATGCTGGGAAATGAAACTGCGAATGTCGAATTTTTCCGTTGAATAATTGTTATACCGGCTGGGCTGTTCCGGTTTCGGGAGGTAAGATGCAACCTTTTTGATATAGGCTATATCCACCTCTTTGTATGACTCCGGCACATAGCAGAAGAATGACTGCCTTTGCGGCCGCTCCGGCGTGTCGGTCCCCTTTGCTGATTTCGTACCAATCAGCTTGGAGATACGGGAGGCGTTGAACACGCTTGTATCAATCTTTACCGCATCGGAAGAAAAGAGCATATCCAGCACTTGAAGAAAGTTCTTGATAAGCTCGGTGTTTTCCGGGATATTATCGAGATAGACCTTGTAAAGCAGGTGGTAGCCGTTCGCCGAATCGGCAATCACCGGCTTCTCAAACCCCTGGTCTGCAAGGTACTTGATAATGTTTTTCGCGGTTTCCCATGCGAGCGCCTTTTCCGCGTCCGATGCGTTGGTGTCCGACGAGCGCTCCGGGTCAAGGTCAATCAAAAGCGTTGTGCGGAACTCAATATCGTTATCCGACGTGGTGGCCTTCGGCTTTTGTATGATGCAATCATGCTGGGTGCGCCCGTAGCATGAATCCTTGATGGCGTTAATCGTAGCGTATATCCCGTAGCCCTCATAGGCCCGAATATCCGCTATCAGCTTTTCGGGATTTGTGTAGTAGCCGGAGAATGTTTTTCCCCGGCCCAAAATCCGAACTTCCGTAAGCGGATTGTCGCGCTTAAATATATCCCACCACCGCCGTATTTCGCTCTCGTTAATCATTATCGCTGGGGTTTACGGCGCGACTCGGTAAACAGCTGGAGCTCGCCCTGTTCCTGCTCGGAATAATCCGGGAGGTTGTTCAGGAACGTGGAGAAGTTCTGAATCCAGCTCCGTTTTTCCGTAGCCTCGTCAATATAGCGTTTGATTGTAGCGGCGAGCTCTTCCTCTGTGTGGCCCTTTTTGAGCAGGCGCACAATCTTTTGAACGTCGGACTTTGACTTACCAGTGCCGCGTCCGCTTGTGGGGCATTTGGTGGGATAGAGCTTATAGATGCGCTCGGCGATTTCCTGAAGCCCCGTGGTTTCCTCGGTCGGCTTGGTTTCGGGTGTAGCCTCCGCCGGGGCTTTATCCTCAAACTTGGTTTGAAGAATCTTCCACTTCTTTCCGTCCACGGCGAGCTCTTTTCTTATAACGAGTCCCCGCTCGGCTAACGAATTGATTACCGGCGTTGCGTTGGTCGCTCCGATTTTCTCCGCAAGGTCGCTTGCGCTCCCACACCAAAGGCCGCACCCGCCTTTGGTACACTCAAAGACAACGGCATAGGCCAGTAGTTCAAGACCTTTCAATTTGAGGTCCCGAATCATAAAATCTTCAATTACTATCATAACTCAAAGCATAGATTTTTATTGGATTGGAATACCGCCGGGCCGCCATTTTTAAGACTATCCGCCGCTATCCGACATAATTCGTCGGCCCGCTCGTTGCCTTTCGTGCCGTTGTGCCCCCGGACCCATTCAAACTCAACGCGGACTTGGCGTTTTTTACACTCATAAAAGAATCGGTCGATAAGTCCGAGGTTTGCGCTGGCGTTCCATTCTCTTGAAAGGACCTTTACGCAATACTGGGAATCGGAAATGACTCGTAGGGTGCTTCCGTTCGGAACACACATGACGGCCCGGATAATAGCGCCGAGCTCCTGCTCTTGGTTGCGTTGTTTTTTGAGCGGGTCGTACTCAACCCGGCGGGCGGCGGCCCGTTCAAAGAGCACCCGTTTTCGGCTTGCGTCCATAAGGAGGACCGCAGACGCGCCGATTTGCGTTTTCATGTCAAACGACCCGTCCGTGTAGGCGATAAACTTTGCCATGATTAGAAAAGTTTTCGTTGCACAAAGGGCAGGACCTTTTCACAAGCGCCCTTGAAGAAAGTCTTGTCAATCTCAAAGCCGTAAGCCTTGCGTTTGAGGTTTGCCGCCGCGAGTAGCGTCGTTCCAGAGCCTCCGCATGGGTCAATCACCACGTCGCCCTCGTCTGTAAAGATTTCGATTAGTCGCTCCAAAAGCGGGACCGGCTTTTGCGTGCTGTGGAGCTTTGGCGTATCGTTGTCGATTATCCAGTCAAAGCAGTTAAAGACCATGCGCCCCTCGTTGTTGAATTTCGGTAGGCGGTTTCGGTAAAGCACCACAGCATACTCGCAATTCCCGACAATACGCATATTCGCTTTCAGGACTTGGGCGCTGAAATTCTTACGGAAAACGAGGTTGATATAGTGATTGAATCCGAACTCTTTTGCGGTTTCGATAAGCTGGAATTGCTGTTCAAACGAGCAAAAGATTACCATGCACGGAGCGCCGCCGGATTTCTTGCCGGTCTTGCCAATGTCCTTCCCATCGGAATTGTCTTTTGGTTCCGGGCGGAGCATCTGGGTTGCGAAGTGGAGAAACTCTTTTACCTTGAATGAGTAATCCGAGTAGAAAAAGGCTTTGCCCGCCTTGTCGGATTCTCCGTTTTCGTTTGAGCCTCCGCAATACCAAACGGGGTTGCTCCCGTAAGCGTCCGCTCCTATCCCGTAAGGAATGTCGGAGAGTATGAGCTGCGCCTTTGGTATGTTCGGGTGGGTCTTGAAATTCTGGAATGAATCGTTGCAATACATGATACCAGCCTCCTTGTTGATATAATCGGGCGCGGGTTTCAGCCTTGCTTTCTTTTCCTCCAGTTCTTTTCTTCTTTCTTCTGTCATAACTCAAAGATTTCTAATTGTTGTGGTTGCCGCCGCTTTTCGTCGCGCCGGTACTGGTCGTATCTTGCGCAATAGCCGCCTTTGTATGAGCAGTGCGCTTTGGTTGCGTTGTTGTACTGACAGCCGGTGCAGGACTCCTGCCCGTACTTGGCGAGCCATTCTTTTAGCGTCAGCATGATTTAAGGCTTGTTTCGTGGGCGTAGATTAACTTTCCGTCTGGTAAACGAACACGAATACCTCTCGCGGTAAATTCTTCAATTACGCCCGTTTTAGGGCCGTTTACAGTGTCCCAGCAAACGCGGTCGCCAACTTTAAATTCTCCCATGTCAAAATAGCGTTGGTTTGAAGTAGTCTTGACCTTTCGCCACAAAGAGCCGCTCGGTGGATTCCGTCGGCCTATCCGCGTTTAGCGTTGAGTTGATTTTGGTTTCCCAAATACACTCAAACCTATCCTCCGGCATTTCGTATTCGGAGATATAGACCGGCACGGTTTGTTTCTCAATCCACGCATAGAGCGCATCGGAGTCGAAGTCGGATATTTTCTTTTTCCCGTAGCCATTAGTCCCGGCGTATGGCGGGTCCAGATAAATGATAGAATCGGGCTCTATCACAACTTCGTTGTAGGATTTCTGCGATATTTGCAGCCGGGCGACTCTTTCAAGATTTTGCAGCCGGGCGACTCTTTCAAGATTTTGCAGCCGGGCGACTCTTTCAAGATTTTGCAGCCGGGCGACGCGCTCCAAATGTTCCAAATGAACCTTTCCGGCGTTGCGGTGTTCGTCCTCGTTCTGGGCGTTGATAATGTCGTAGGCCATGAGCCTTCTCCGCTGGACGTCCGGCTCGGAGTCAATCGGCGTAAGGTCGTATCCGTATTGTGCTATCAGCGAATAATCCCGAAAGACTATCGCATAGTGCAAAGCCTTCTTGTAGTTCTCAACCTCCCCGGCGGCGTAAATATACGTCCTGCAGTCCGTCCCGAACGAGAAAAGGAGCTTAATCAGCGCATCGTCGGTCTTGAAAAACTCCTCCCGCGAAATCCACCTTTGCTCGTCCCGGTACTCACCGGCAAGGGCATTGGCGAAGATTTGCGGATAGGGCTTCACGTCATTTGCTACAACGCGCTTGTATTTGCCTGAAAACATGGCCGCATGAGTAATCGCACAGCCACCGGCGAAAAGGTCATAGAGCGTACCGGCTGGCGGAAGGTGCTCCAGCACCTCCTGCGCAATCCGCGATTTCGAGCCTTTGTATGGTAGTCCGTAAAGCATCAGAACAGCCTCCCCTGAAACGGCCCGCAGTATCTTTTTTTGCGCTGGCGTTCGATACTCTCACAAACACCCATGATTGCCTCGGCCCGTCCGCGTAGCGAGTCCTCGTAGTCTTTAAGCTCGTCCTCGCTTTCGGCAACGTAGTAGCCCTTACTGGTTGCAATCAGGCACGGTACTAAATCATTTTGGCGAATGTGGTTGATGATTTTTCTTATACGCGCTGGCCCAGGTCGTATTTCCACCGGGCAGGCGTCTGCTATTTGCTGGTTAAATACAGCGTTTTTGCGCCCGTAAGCGAGTTTCAGCGTTGGAATGATAAATTCCATTGCCAGAAGCTCAACGTCGCTTAAAGGGGCTGTTTCTTGGCTGAATCCTTGTAGCATAACTCAAAGTGTTTTGTATGGTAGCCGGAGGCGGTATCACCCGCGACCGGCTAATGTTTATTTCAGTTCGGTGTAGGTAACAATCATCAGCTTGTTATCCTTGATAACCGCGCCCCGCTTTTTGAGCTCGGCCCAAAGCTCCTCGACCGTCATTTTTGAGATATAATCCGATTTGACATAGACCGGCTCGCCGGTGTTGGCTATGATGCCAACCGGGTTGTTTGCATAGCGTCTTGCAACCTGGTCCCTTTGGTTTTTGTGGATTGCATCTGCAACCGAGCGGATAAAATGGGGAGTCGGCTCGCTGGTGGCGGTCCACTTGTAGGCATAGAATACTCCTTTTCGATAGCCCTTGCTGTGGCGCACTTTTGAAAGTACCCCGCGCTTTACAAGCTCGCCTACAATGAGAACGAGTAACTGGTCGCCGAGGCCCTTGAATCCTTCTTTATACTCTTCGTCTTTTGTGGCGTTGTAGATAAAATCAATCAGTTCTTTGTATCTTCCGAGGTTGGCATTTGCATTTACCCCCCCCCATTACTATTTTCCATGATTAGAAATTGATTAGGTTTTTCTCAAATTCTTCAAGAGATACGAACGGCTGAATCACCCCAAATACAACGTCCTTCAGCCTTTCGTAGAAAGTAGAGAACTCCGCGTTATCCATGTTGCTGAAATTCCATGATTTCGGTTTCTCGACAAAGGATTTAAGCCTGCGGTTAAAGTAAACGTCGTAGTACCCGGCGGCAACCGTCAGATAATCCCGAAAACCCTCCACGGACCGGAATCCGTTTTGGGTTTTCTCGGGAAGATAGGACCACGCCGCGTTGACGAGCGCAAAGGCTTTCTTGTGGAGCTCATAGTTTCGCGCCAGCCGGATTTCAGCCGTGTAAACTTCTCCGATTTTCAGCATTTTCTTTGCGTCAAAATCCTCGTCGTAACACGGCTTCAATCCTTGCGGTGTGTTAAGTAGTGTGAGTTTCATTAGAATCCCGGAGGAAGGTCGTCCGGCTGGGGTGTGGTGTAGGCCGGGTCGTTCATCGGAGGATACTGCTGATTACCGGGCTGGCCGGGCTGCGGTACTGCCGGAGGGGGCGTAGGCATTCCACCCTGGGGGGGGTAAGCGGGTGCTGCTCCCTGTGGTGGGTATGCCGGTTGCTGGTACTGCGGTTGAGGTGGAGCCGCCGGGTAGCCGGGGGCCGGAGGTGCATAACCCTGCGGAGGCTGGGCGTAACCACCCTGCGGAGGATAACCCGGCTGGGCCGGTGCGGCATTTGCTGGCTTGGGGCCGAGGAGCTGGAGGTTGAATACCTGAATCTCGGTGGCGTAGCGCTTTGCTCCGCTTTGGTCCGTCCATTCGCGGGTGTGGAGCTTGCCTTGAACGTAGAGCGACGTGCCCTTCCTGACGTAGTTTGCCACAACGTCAACGGTCTTACCGTTTGCGACGAGCGAAATCCACTCGGTCGTTTCTTTCGGCTGGCCGTCACGCGCTGTAAACCTCTCCGTCACGGCGATACGCAGATTTGCCACGCGCCCGCCGTCTTGGAACGTGCGGATTTCCGGGTCGGCCCCCACGTTTCCGATAAACTGACAAAGATTAAGTGCTGACATAGCTTTTTATGATTTGATTTTACTTGGTGTTACTGGAAATTCGGCAACGGTCTGGGCGTTTACGACTTTCACTTTTGCATTTGCTCTTGCGAAGGCAACCGATACGGCAGACCATATTTCGCGGAGCGCATCGTCATTGTCAAGGGCGCAACAAGTCGCACCAACAACGTCAGAGCCCTTCCCGGAAACAAGGAATCCCACGCGCTCCCCATGCGCACCAACGCAAAGGAGCATTCCGTGTTCTTCCTCGTGTTCCTGCGCGAAGTTTTTGCAAGCGTCCAGCGCCTCCCAAAACTCTTCGACGGTGTTAATCTTCATGGCGAACCCCTTTTGCTTTCAATTCGTCGAGAAGCGCACCCTTCGTAATGTGGTCCAGACTGATGGCGAGGCAGGCCCTGTCGAGTAATGCGTGGAATCCGCTATCGTTCTTGTAGGCATGGAGAAGCGACTCGGTAAGCATGTCCGCCGGGCCGGTGAGCACCCCGTGGAATCCGTGGTCCTCTCCCTCCGTATGAACGTAGCCAATAATAAGAGCGTCTTTCTTTTCGTTGTCGGGCTGTTTCTTGTTATTCTCAACGACAAACTCGCGGATAGCCAAAATGGCCTCTTCGCATTCTTGGTAATTGTTAATCTTCATTGGGCTTAAAACTTACTGAACCTTTGACTTGGATTTCCTTTGCGACCTTTGCAAAGACAGCCGGAAATTGCTCCTTCAGCTTTGCGGTGTCGCATCTTACCTGCGTGCTTGCGGCCCGGCGCTTGAATACGCCGCCCTCGGCCTGCAGTTCTGTGAGATTGTGCTCCTCCATGTAGGCGAGCACTTTTGCATCGTTGGCTTTCATAGCCCCCTCAATCTGCTTTATCTGGGCTTTGAGGATTGCTATCTTTCGTGCGTTGGAAACATAGACGGAAAGCTCACCGGCAGGGATTGCGACCTCAACGCCGGGCTTCTCGTTTTCGTCCATGTAAATAAGGCCCTTTTTCTCGGCTTCTAAAAGACTTTCTACCTCGGCTTTGGTAACTGGCTCAACCGGGATAAAATCTTTGATTTTACGGGCCTTTTTGTCAATCCAAAGACAGTGACAGGATTCCACTTCGTAACCCGGATTCAGCCGCTCAAAAAGATACTTGTAGATTCCGAGCTGCCACTCCAAAGGGCGGCGGTGGTATTTCTGCGTTGTCTTGAAGTCAACCAGCTTTACCTTTTTCTTTGTGGAGCCTTCGTAAACCCCGTCGATTGCCGAGGCCACGGTTTCGTAGTCCGTCACTTGGTATTCGCTGGCGATGAATTTCAGTCCGAGTTTCTTGTAGTCCGAAATGAGGTCGCTTGCGAGTACCGAAATGCCGTTTTCGTAGTCTTGGATTTCTTGGTGGATTGCCGTGCCTTCTTCTGCGGCCTTCCGTAGCGTAGCCTCCGGGATTCCGGAGTAGTCGGGTGCAAGCCCGTGCTTTTTCATCAGGCTTGTTACACCCATGAGGAGCGTTTCGCCGTCCAGCACATAGCTGTGCGAGGTCGGCTCAAAAAACACTCGTTTAGTTGTGTCCGTTAGCTGCATCGTTAAGCTCCTTCATGTGTTTGTTGTAAGCCTTGATAAAGTCCTTGTCTTTGCCAATGGCAAATTGTGAGTAGTACTGCCATGCGGCCTGCATATCTTGGGCGGTTTTAAGGCCGTTGATATAGGCGATAGCGTTTTGGACGGTCATTTCCTGCTCTGGTGTTTTCGGTGCGTCCACGTCGTCCTTGTCGGTCTGAATGTGGAAGTACTTTAAGAGGAAATAACGCTCGCCGTAGGTCAGCGCGGAGCCGTAGCCCTTATCAAATCCATTCATGCCGGAGGAGGCCCATAAGCACTCTTGCTTTTCGCCGGTGTCCGTGTCAATCCATGTAAATTTGATTTTGAGGGCGCAGAACATTTCGGATTTCTGCCCTGACTTAACGGCGTAGTCTTGCCGTGTGAAACTTGCCTCCAGCACCTCCGGCACGAGGATTAGGCCGAGCTCGTCCATTTTGGGGCGCACGATTGAGAGGATTTTGTTGCCAGAAACATACGCCCCGGCGTTCCCCTGCGCGTCCTTCAAAAGTCCCGTTACGGCCTTCTGGAGTTCAAGGAGTTTTTTGTGTAGTGCCATATTTTAGAATAATGATAGTTGCGTGTTTTCTTGTGGCTTCCCCAAAACGAAATCGCAGATAAAGTTCCTGGCGTAGTCCGGGGAAATCATCGAGCGCTCTTGATTGCAGAGTCCCGGCTGGCGATTCGGCTCTATTTGACAAATGTTCTTGCCTTTTGCCGTTGGTTGGGCCGTTACTTGGCTCGTCGGCTCGCAGTTCACAAACCAATATGCCGTCGGCTTCACAAAGTGGTCGCCACGGAGAAGCCGGTTTGCATCAATGACTGACGGATTGGCCGGGAAGTTTTGTTTGAGGAATGTTTGTTCGCTCCAGGGATTTTCTATAATCATGCGGAGCCCGCGAATTTTGGCGATACCCCAAAGACGGACGGCGCGGCCAAAGAAAAGCTCTCGATTACCGGCCCTTTCCAAAATCGCGTCTATCCGTTGCTTGGGCGTGTAATTCTTGTAGTTCCGGTGCGTATAGCTAATCAGCATTTGCGACATGCAGGAAAAGTATATGCACGGGAAGAAGGCCACAATCAAATCATCGGGCGTAACCGAATCGAATATTGACATACCCCCCCCCATACGCTTTTTCGATTTCCGCGAAAAGGTCTATAACGTGGTCCGTCTGGCCGAAATTGTTTTGTATATCGTAATCTTCGGCTGGAATACCCAATTTTATAAACTCGTTCTTGAATGTGCCGGATTGCTCGAAGAAGCAATGTACTTTTCCGTTAATCTCCATTACAACTCCTCCCCTTCCGTACAATAAACCGCGTCGCCGACTATATCTGCGTAGCCGAACTGATGCACCAGCTCGCTCGCCTTGCGGTTGTGTTGTAAATCCAGCAAGCGCCCGTCCTCGTTAACCACAAGCACATGGCCCTTACCCACCCTGAACTGCGCCACGAAGCCGCCAACATAATCCTGGAGCTCGCGGAGCGTGAATTTCTTTTTATTTTTCGGGGCGATATAGATTTTCTCCCCGGTGGTCTTATAAAGTGTAGCCATTATAGTAATCCTGCTTGGTATTCTTCTCTGTGATAACCGTCCACGGCGATACGGTGGAGGATTTGTCGGGCCTCCTCCGTATCCGCCTCGTCCGGCTCAATCTCGGCCCAATACTGATTGCGGGCCTTCTCAATGAGGGCTTTATCTCTTTCCGTCATTTGCCATTTCTTCAAGGGCCTCCATATTGCGAGCCCAATAACCGGCCACAAAGAAAGCCTCCCATAGTTTGACAAAATCACTAAATATCTCGCTGGGCATAGGACTGTAAAGCATGCAAAAGAGCTCAACAATCGGCAACGGAACGGACTTTCGCCACGCTTCCAACGTGGGTATCTTCGCCTTGTCGAAAAGCTCGGCAATGTGATTCGTGGCCTCGTCGCTCATTAAGTTGGCCGCGTTAGCCTTCTTCATGGCTTCTTCAATGAATTTCTCCATACTCAAAGATTTATTTGGTTGAACATTTGTCAAGCCGATTCAGCGCCCAACCGCAGACCGCGACAACGGCCAGCCAGCCGAGCGTCCACGGGAGGCAAGTCCCTCCGTCTGCCGTTTCGCCACCGGCAAGGACCAGGGCGAATAATAGAACAACGGCGATTAAAGATTTGGCAATTTTTCTCATATCGGAAATTATTTGGATTCCAATGGTGCGAAATCGTACCACCCACGGATTGAGCCTATCTTCTGGCCGCGAGGGACTTTCTCAATACGGGGAGCCCGTTTCGTTTCCGGGGTGTAGTAGGCAATCAAATTCTCTTTATCGACAATGTAGCCGAGGCGTTCAAGGCGGTTTCGTTGGAAAAGCCTCGCCCTCGGCTCGCTGGTGTAGTGCCGCCCTTTTTGTGCGGGTAACATGCCCCACCGAATACGCATCTTGTCTATATCGTATTGCTTTTTCAGTGTGGCCTCGCGCTTGGCGTAGGATTCAGGGGTGTTAATCCGTTTTCCGTACCCGCCCTTTATTGCAACCTCGCGGCACTGGCGCACGATAAACTCTTTTGACTTGCGCCAGCCGTGTTTCTCGGCCCGGCTTTTTATCGTCCACTTGGAAAGCCCCAAAGCCTCGGCAATCTCGGCGTTAGATTCGTTGGGGTAATGCTGGGCGATATAGTCAAGCTGCTCTTTGTTCAGGTGCTTGGATTTTGGTTTCATTCTCAAAGATTTGTAAAGCCTCCCCGCATTTCGCAACGCAAGGGAGGCGGAGTGTTTTGTCATAAAGGCCCGCATTGGGGTTGTTGCTGGAGCCGGAGTCGAACCGGCAACCTTTGGAGTCAAAGTCCAACGCTCTAAACCATTTGCGCTATCCAGCAATAGTGCCGGGGCTTGTATGCACCCCGACGGGTGTATTGAGAGAGTAATTAGAGGTGTTTGTGCCCGGGGAGGGACTCGAACCCTCACGCCGTATGGCAACGGCTCCTTAAACCGTTGTGTCTGCCAGTTTCACCACCCGGGCAAAGTGATTTGTGGCCCCGGAGGGACTCGAACCCCCAATCCCGTAGGCGGCAAGGTTTGAGCTTGCCGTGTATTCCAATTCCACCACGGGGCCAAGTGCCGGTCTTTCCCGGCTGTCAAAGAAGTTTTTAGTGAATAGTAATGACTAATAGCGCATCACTGCGTTTGGAGGCGGTGACGGGACTCGAACCCGCGACCCCATGATACATGTGGTAGTTCTCATGCGCTCTACCTTCTGAAGCTACACCGCCACGTCCGAGTCTTTCCTCGGTGTCACCGATACCGCGAATTGCCTAATATGAGATTATGTCGCAACGGCTTTCTCCGGCTCGCGACGGGCAAATAGTTGTGCGGAGGCTTCCCGTCGGGCCATATTCGTGGTAACGCCCTCTACGTCCCGTTCGGTTTCGGGACCGACTTTCGTGCGAACGCCTCCTCTTCACGGGTTGTCCCGGACGGCATATTCGGAACAACCTGCGCCCCTGGCGGGAAAATGAGAGCCCGGAGTATCGGTCAGGATAAACCGGGCTGGTTTTGGTTAGAGGAATATCCGTATCAATATTCTTATACGGGACTTGCACCCGCCCGCACGCCTTTTTCGTGCGTAAATAAAGAAATAGAAACGGTTATGAGTGCGGGACGAAGCGCATAGGCCCCGCGTTGTACTAACTAACTAATATGGCTTCTTCTCGATTTGAAATTCTTTTGCGCTTCCGCCGCATCGCTGCGGGTTATTGTAGTTCAGAGAGAAGGATTCCCGTAACTCCTCCGCGGGTAACTTTCTTCAAGTACCCCTCGCGGATTTTCCGGGATATTGTCTGGCGCGTCTTGCCGGTGATTGTCGCGGCCTCGTTGATTGAAACAACACGGTCTTTCAGCTCGGCCTCCCGGAGGTCGTTGAACCGGCGAAGCTCATAGACGAGCCCCATGATATTTTGATTCAGCTCCTCAATAATGTGGCTATCCATTTGCTACCGTGATTGTCACCTTGCAGGCGTTGTTCTGGATTTTTTCAACGTGAAAATAATATGCACGCTTTATTCCGTTTGCCTTGTTTCTGGAGTTTATATCATAGGCCATAGCCTTACAGGATTTCATGGCTTTTTCGGACGGGAAAAACAGCTCGTTCGCGCCCGGCTCCAGACAACACAAAAGCTCCGTCCACTTGTTATTGTGGATTAGTATTTGAATATCTGCTGCTGTCATTGGATTTTAATTAGAAAATGAGAACCGGCAACAAGGAACCGCCCCTCGTCCCGGTTGTTCTATTCCCGCCCGCATCTATTTGTCGCCGACCTTGCCGACGCATGATAATCGAGTACTTTGCGTGCGTTAAATATTTATCCCTATCCGCTACCTTGTAGCTCGTAGTAGTTTTGTCGTTTCTTTCGCTGATTTGCTTCTATTATTTTCCGGGTATGCCTCGCGCCCTACATTTTGACTTCCCAAACATTTCTTGTCGTATTGCTTGGGTTTCGCCCCGAAGAAGGATTGGCTACCTCCAAAGGGATTTCTTTCGGACTCGGTTTCCCCGGCCACGCGATTATACGCAAGGCGCGGTAATTAAGCTGAAACACGCCTGCGTGCCCGTTTTTGGCCCGGGCCGGCCTTCAGATTTGTCAAATAACTCAAAGATTGATTGTAAAAAGTAGGTTACTTACTTTGAAAAGCCGAAGGAAATCCCTAAATTTGCCGTAGGAACTATTGTAGGAGGCCGATTTAGGGTTTCCCCGGACTTTGTATATCAAAGAACTTACTTATTCAATCCGGGTACAAAGTTAGGAGAAAAAACCGAACTTCCAAAACTTTTTGGAGAAAATCGACAAAATTTTTTGGAGAATATCGCAGCCGCCTGCTAAAACAAAACTTTGAGTTATGGATAACAACGTGCAGAAACGGCTGCAGGAGGCCATAGATAGCCTCTGCAACGGCAACAAGTCGGAATTTTGCCGACGCATCGGGAAAGACGTATCTTCCTTGAAAGACATTATCGGAGAGAAGCGCAGCGCCCCTGGGTACGGACTTTTGTTCGCAATCCTGTCCTCGGATTTGGGGATTTCTCCAAATTGGCTCATGCTTGGGGAAGGCCCCATGCTTTCGGATAAATCCCCTATCCCCGCTGGGAACGACGTGCATCACAACAACGTAGTAATAATTGGAAATCTTGGCGACCTGAAAGAAGTTGTCGCCGAGGCTATCCGTGAAAACCGATAGGCCATGACGGAGATTGAAAGAATAAACTATTTGATAGAGGTTTTCGCCTGCGGTAACGCAAAGCAGTTTGCCGACAAGTGCTCTATCCGTCCAGATTCTTTAAGCCGGGTGCGGAACGGGAAGGGCTCCCCCTCTCACTTCTTCCCCCATATCCTCAAGGCCCTCCCCGACGTTCGCCGCGAATGGCTTTACAACGGCGAAGGCCGGGCGCTTCATTCCGAGGCTCAAAAAGACATTTTAACGGCCAAAATAGACACTTTGACGGAAGAAGTAAGGAAACTATCGGAACTTGTGCAAAAGTGCCTGAAAACGCCTTAAATCGTTCGTCTAACTTTTCGTCTATTTCGTCTTACATTATTGCTACATAATAAGACAAATTATTACATAATTTTACGTTTAACCATGACGAAACGAGTTGATAATCAGCGCTAAAATGCTCGCTATCAATCACTTTGGACGGCTCGCCAGTTTGCACTTTCCCAGCACCACATAATAAGCTGAAAATCAGTTAGTTACAAATTTACGCACAACTTTTACGCATAATTGGCGAGAAGTTGTGCGTTTTTTGTGGCTTAAAAACAGCCGTGTTGCTCACCTGACGCTACGGGTCCATTCGAATGACATGGTATAAGCATTAGAGGCGTTTTTTAGCACATCTATATCAGCCCCATATCCTTGACTGTTGAGGTAAGTTCGGCCGTGTTGGCAACATCAAATTTCACAAGGAGCTTCTTGCGGTACCACTTCACGGTTTCCGGGCTGAGGCCCAGACAGTCGGCGATTTGCGGTGTGGTATAGCCTTTGGTAAGCAACTCAAGGATCTCTTTTTCACGCTCAGATACTTGCGGCAGTCTGTCGTCGGATGTCGGCTGTCCCATCTCTTGAATGGTTTCTTCCAGAACGGCCGACACTTCGGCCTGTTCTTTCCGGGAACGACGAAGCTTCCTTCCAATCAGCAGGACCGCCAGCAGAAGCAGCAGGAGCAGGATGGCCCCGCCGCCTAAAAGCATCATCTGCCGCCGCTGGGCAAGCAGCGCCGCCGACATATACTCGTAATTCTCTTTGGTAAAGGTAAGTTCCTCCTTGTCATGGGCCGAAAAATATTCGTCGGCCTTGTGGAAATACCTGAGCGTGTTCCTCATGCCTCCCACCCTAATTGCCGGCTTCTACGGCATGAACGTGAGACTTCCAATGATCAATGCCGATGACCCCAACGCCAATTTCTGGAACTGGGTTATCATCGTGGCCCTGATGGCCCTCAGTTGCCTTCTGGTATTTGTGCTGTTCAGAAGGAAGAAACTCCTATAGCAACCCCATTTCACGTGCCTGGAAAATGAGCTCCGGAGTGTTTGCAACGTCAAACTTCTGGAGCAGTTTTTTTCTGTACCAACGGATGGTCTCACTGCTTAGATTGAGGGCATCGGCAATCTGGGGGGCAGTATAGCCCTTGGAGAGAAGGTCCAGAATCTCCTTTTCACGCTCCGTGAGTTCCGGGGCATCGGCCGATACCGCGGCTGGCGCCGTTTCATCGGCCTTGTCAGAAGCCTTCTTCCGGCGGGAGAAAAACAGTCCTGCGGCTGCAAGCACAAGCGCCACCAGCACCCCCGTGATGCGTCCCAGTTGCAATTTTTGCCTGGAAAGGACCTCCTTCATAACGTCCAGATTCTCCGTACGGAAGTTGGGCGCAAAGTCCGGGTGGGCGGCGTAGTAGGCATCGGCCTTCCTTAAATAAGAAAGGGATTTGCGAGTCTGGCCTTTCTCCATATATAATCGGCCATAGCCCTTCCATACGTCCACTATCATTAGCGAATCCCCGGAAGCATCGGCAAAAGCCATTGCCTTGTCGTATTCGGCCTTGGCCTTGTGAGCGTCTCCCTCGTCAAGCCAGGTCTCTCCCATATTGTAATGGAGGATGGAATTGCTCTCGTTCCAGCCGTATTTTTCAAAGATGGCGCCGGCCTTTTCATAATAATCCATGGCCTGCGGGATTGAATCCATCATATTGTAAAGATTGCCGATAGAGCCGTAAAGGGCCGAGTAATAGTCGTCAATCTCTCTTTCCGTGTATCCTTCCTGGTTGGTGGGGGAGGTGGCGCCGGCGGCCATTGCGTCCACGGCGGCAAGGGAAGCCAGATAATAGACGCGGGCGCTGTCATACTGTTCCCGGCCATAATAGATTTGGCCGATATAGCGGTAGGCGTCGGAATCGGCCGCATACCATCCGCGGGGGCGGCTGATGGACAGGGCCTTGCGGGCATAGAAAAGGCTCTTCTCCCCGTTGAGGACGTTGTAGCCAAGCATAAGGTCACGGTATGCCCGGTTAAGTTTTACCAGTTCTTCATCAGATGCTTTGTCCACTGCGTCCGGAGTCCAGCGCGCCACAGCCCTCTCCAGGGAGTCAAGATTATGGCCCCTGTGGTCATTGTAACCATAGGAGGCGGCGGCAAGGCCAAGAAGGAGGGTGATGACTGCAAGAACTCTTTTCACGGTACAAACTTACTCAAAATTTAGCATTTGGTATAAAGGATTTGCCAAATTCCCCCCTTTTGGGTGGTGTTTTTTAGGTCTATAAATGTGAAATTTGCGACTATGAACGACACTAAACTGAAATTGACCGACAGAGACTTGGAGATTCTTCGCCTGCTTGGGCAGGGATGTACATCGGCAGAGATTGCAGAGAGGCTCTCCCTGAGTTCGGAAACTATCAAGTGGTACAGGAAGCGCCTGCTCACAAAACTGGACGCGGACAATACCGCGGAAATGATGAGAATAGTCAGTGAAAAAAACCTTATCTAATCTAATATGAAAAAACTCTTTACAACCATTGCCGTGCTTGCCATAGTCTGCAGCACCGCAAGCGCGCAGAGTTTCCTTGACAGGCTCAAGGACAGGGCTAAGGAAGCCGCAGAGCAAAACATTTCCAACAAGGTCGAGAAGGGTGTAAATGACCTTCTTGACGGAAATTTAGGCAAAAAGAAGGACAAGAAGGATAAGAAGGCCGAAGAATCCGCCAAGCAGGAGGCCAGCGGCACCTGGACCTGCGAGGAATGCGGCAAAACCGGCAATACCGGAAAGTTCTGTGCCGATTGCGGCGCAAAGAAGCCCGGCGCTTCTGAAGCTCCCGCTGCAAAACCCGCCGCCAG
>Ga0247608_10001039_pt1 | contig 40838 bp, 33 predicted proteins | sample 176DNAGHGlowgp2_FD_193490 | JGI IMG/M metagenome (GOLD analysis project Ga0247608, IMG submission 193490) | Sheep rumen microbial communities from Palmerston North, Manawatu-Wanganui, New Zealand - 1766 DNA GHGlow gp2 | ecosystem: Host-associated > Mammals > Digestive system > Stomach > Rumen ...
TTAATAAAAGTTTTTTAATTCATAAACGAGCCCCCACATGAATAAACTTAAACAAAAGAATTCATGGGGGCAGTATATGAAAGGGATATCAATAGAAGAGCGTGCAACGAAACTTGCACATTATATAATTGAAACAAAAGAAACAGTAAGAAGCACAGCAAAAATTTTTGGAATAAGCAAAAGCACTGTACACAAGGATGTAACACTTCAGAACGGTTTGAAAATTGGACAAGTTATTCCTGAAAATATTGAAATTAAGAAGGTTTTCTTAGCAGAGAAAAATCCAGTTGTGCAGCTGGGGTTGTTAATTAAATAAAAGATGAAATATATATTTGCATATAGAAAACAGCTATAAAAGTAACTGATATTACTTTTATGGCTGTTTTTTTAGTTAAAGTTGCCAGTGGCAATTTAAGACAGCTGTTCGAGCAAACTGAGTTACAGATGTCTTATGCAGTGGCTTTAACTAAAACCTAAAAAATACGAGCAAGTATTTTTTAGGCAAAAGGGTGCAGGAACTCCTGCCACAACTAACACTTTTAGCGATAGCGTTAAAAAAGTGTTGTAGTTGTGTTACAATGTAAAGTTGAAAGTAATGTAAAGTAAAAGCCAAAAATGTTATTAAATCAAGACTTACAAGACATTTAGCTTTACATTATGCTTTTTGTAGCATCTAATAAAAATTTGATAAAATATCAATATTTTTAGTTAATATATTTGACTTTTTAATATATAAAATCTAATGCAATAGACTCTATTTCAATGATTTCTGATATTAAAGAGTTTTAATACTCTTAATATATAAATCCCATAAATATTGCCTTAATAGAAAAAATGTAATGTAAAGTTACCATTTTAAAAACATAGTTAATTCAATGCTTTTAAAATTCAACTTTACATTATTTTTAACTTTACATTGTAACACATAATGTAAAGCTTTACATTATGTGTTACAAGACAAATGAGAAAGAGCAGAAATTTAGAAATGATATGTCTTATTATCTAGCAAGTCAAAGAAGAATTTATTTAAAGGAGGATAATTAAAATGAGTTATGCAATTATTAGAAACACAAAATACAAAAGAGAAAATTTAAAAGGAATATTTAGACACAACGAAAGAAGAAATAAAAATTATTCAAATGAAAATATAGATAAGGAAAAATCATATTTAAACTATTCACTAAAATTACCACAATATAGTTATGAAAAGGAATTTGATAGAATAAGAGAAAAATATAATTTAAAAGGACAAATTAAAACTGTAAGTAATATAGCTTGTGAATATATAATAACATCAGATAATGATTATTTTGAAAATATAGGAGAAGAAGAAACAAAAAGATTTTTTGAAAGTGCATATAAATTTGTATGCGAATATAAAGATTTAGGAGAAAAATATATATTGTCAGCGACAGTGCATAGAGATGAACAAACACCTCATATGCACTTAATTTTTTTGCCTGTTGTCCATATTACAGATAAAAAAGGAAATGCTATTGATAAACTTGCTTGTAGTGAATTTTGGAAAGCAAAAGATAGTTATAGACAATTACAAGATGCTTTTTACAAATATATGATAGCAAATGGATTTGATTTACAACGTGGCTTGCCAAAAGAAGAAACTAATAGAGAACATTATTCTGTTGAAGAATATAAGAAAATAACTAATTTCAAGCAAACAAAAGAAATTTTGAAAAATATGAAATTAGAATTGCCAGATGTTCCTGAAATAAGTGATATAAATATTGCTAGATGGTCAAAAAAGAGAGACGAAAAGATTTTAGAAGATATTATAAAACCAAAAGATGATTTAATAAATAAATTATATGAAGATAATTGGCTAATGCACCAACAATTATTAAGACAGGAAAAAATAGTAGAAAAAGCCGTAAAATATGAAAAAGAACGAAATAAAATTATTGAAGATAATGAGAATTTACACAATGAAGTAGAACAAATAAAAAAGGAATATAAGCAGAAAGAATTTGACAATGAATGGAAATATAACAGCAAAATTAAAGGACTAGAAAAAGAAAATAACAGACTTCATAGAATAATTGATAAATTCCACGATACTATTGATAAATTTATTCATTGGATTTGCAAAAAGTTTGATATGGGCGCAGAAGATAATTTGATAAGAGATTTTGAAAGAGAAAATCATATATTACTAGATGCTGAAAAACAGGTAAAAAGAGAAGAAAGAGAAAAAGAATGGGAGTTAAAAATATAGAAAGAGGCTAGAAAGCATTTCTAGCCTAATTGATATTATTTTATATAAAGTGTAGGGCGCGAACATGAATTCTCCGATGGATTGCCACCTGCCAAAGCAGAAGCCTTTACATTAGTACCAGAACTTTGGCAACTCCCTCCTTTTGATCCGGCGACCGCTGATAGCGAGTATAACTTCCATTAATTTTCCCATAGAAATTTCCAACCTCTTGCGTAATTTCCCAACAGTTTCCTGCTAAATCATATATGTTATTAACTTTATAATCACTATTAGAGCCAGTATTAATAGTGTAATTTGAATAGTTGCCTTTTCCAGAACTATCTGTTACATATGTCTGTACATCAATGTCACTACTATTTAACATCCAATTCATAATAATATCCCACTGACATCCCCAAATCATTCTTGATTCTACTGAATTATTGGTAAATTCTTTACATGCTTTATATAATTTATACCAGTTGACATTTGAAAGGGGAGTTTTATTACCTTGTTCTGTTGGAAGAGTAGTAGTTCCGGACATTTCATACCTTCCTACATAAAATCCTCTATACTTATCTATACTCTCTATCATCTTTTCATAATCATCTACTAAACTTTGTGCCATATCAACTAAATTCTCAAATCCAGCTGTTTGTGCAGTTGTATCATTATCATAATCAGTTGATAAATCTGGCTCTCTTCTGTCAGTTGTTATTCCAGGTAATTTTCTAATTGTTCCACTTATTATTTCACTTTTACTTGCCATTGATGATGTTACTCCTGTACCACCACACAAAGTATATGGTGCTCCTTCTGTTGTATACATTTCTGTTACATCTTCAACTGGTATCCATACCCATTCATTTTCTTTACTATCTTTTACTACTAATCCAGTTTCGATTGTTTGCTCATCTGTATTATCAGATACTCTAAATCCTGTTGGTATTATAGCTATATCATTATTTGTATCTTTATATTTTGTGTTTTCAGAAACAGCAGTTGTTGGAGGAATTGTTACAGTTGGCATTACTTTTGTTGGAGTTACAGTTCCATTATTTACATTATAATTATGTTCTGTATCGGTATAGTAAACATTTAAGGTATTATCATCATTTGTAGATACGTTAGTTTTTCCATTCCCAACAGAACTATTAAGTTCTATTCTTAAAGCCTCTTCATCTACATTATCTCCTAACTTTTTTACTGCTGCAGAAATATATGCTAATTCTACTTGTTCTTTTTCTTGTCCTACAACTGTTTCATCTCTTGCATCTCCTGCTCTTTTTAGTAATCCATTATCGCCACTTAACATTGATATGCTAATTCCGAGCTAATATTAGCAAAACAATGATTGTGACAACCAAAGAAATCAAAGTAATTCCAGAATTTTTATTTTTTACAACACCTTTCTTGTAGAATTTAAAATTTACCATTTTACACCTTCACTTTCTTGTCTTTTGTAAAAAGACATAAACAAAAATATTTCATATATTATAAAAATTAAAATCTAAATTTAAACACAAAAAAGACTATTTTTACACACACATTTTTGAGTTCATCAAAAATGCATAGCGAATTACATATTAGTAATTAATTGCTACACTTTTATAGTACCAAAAATAGCCTTATGCTTATATAAACGATTTATAAAATTAAAGCCCGTAATATATATATATATATATATATATAGAAAATCAATACTTTCAGCAATTTTGTTTATTTGTTTTGCCATCCTTTGTTTCTTTAATTTCTACATCTATATTATAGCAGTTTACTATTTTTCGTGCAATACTTTTTGAAAAAATTTTCGATTAACATTTTATAACTGATATTCAGTTATATTTTATATATCACATTTCAGTTAAAATTTCTATATGAAAATAAAAATTTTTTTATAAATTTTAACGAGGTGATAATAAATGGATAAATTTGTAATGAAGAAATCGTCTGATGCTAATATTTATAAGTCTATAAGGTTTCCAACAGTAGTCAATGACAAAATAAATAGCATCGTAAATAAAGCTAATGAGGGAAAGGCAAAGAAAGAATATAGTTTTAATGGCTTTGTAATTTCAGCTTGTGAATTTGCTTTGAAGCATGTGAAATAAAGTAAAAAAGACTAACATATAGCAAACTGCTACTGTCAGTCTTTTTAATATTATAAAAAATTATGATTTAGTATTATTTGCAACATAATACCTATCGCTCAATTTTTGTAATTCTATTTTAAATTCTTCAATTTGTTCATCTGTATAACTATCCCTTAATTTTCTTGCCTTTTTTGACCATTCCTTAAATTTCTTTTCTTTAAATTCTTTTTGGTGGTTATAGTGTAATCCGTGCATTCTTTTGTATTCTCTATTAAATTCAGCTTGTATTCGGCTTTTTTGTGCTTTTTCTTTTTGTTTATTTAAAGCACCAACATCTTTACAAGTCTTACCTGTGTCTAAATATAGGTTATTACAATATTTCTGGTCGTTTCTCCCTTTTTGATATGGATTATTACTAGTAGTGGCTGGTATAAATAATCTACCACAATTTTCGCATTTGTTTATAACAAAGTTATTTTGAATAACCTTAAATAACTCAAATCTAATTTGTTCTTCCGCATTTTCCAGTTCATAAACTTCTTCTGCGACAATATTTTTTTCTTTTATAATATCTACTATTTTATCTACATCTGATATTCTTTCTTGTGGTGATAATATTGTGCCACATACGTATTTTATTTTAAACTTTGTGTCTAAAAATAGAGCGTGTGCAGGCTTAGTATTAAAATAATGCAAGTCAAAAACTCTTTTTGTTTCATATAAGAATAATTTTTCTGGAACACTTAAATTTCTAACAAGTGTGTTATTAGAATATTTGCTTATTAATTCTAATCTTTCTTTTAAATCAGTTTTTTTCTCAATAAGATTTTCAATTAATAAATCCCTTATAGTTTCAAAAAACTTCATATATTCATTATGTCTTTTAGTTGATACATTTTCAATTTCTTCATTCCATTTAATAAGTAAGATTTCAGGAGTATATTCATCTTCTTCTAAATCTCGATAAAATACATTAGGATAATATTTTGAATCTTCTATTAAAACACCAATTTGAGATTTAAATAAAAGGTCTGTTCTATATATTTTAGTATTATATGTTTTTATAATTATATCAATTAGTACCTGTGTGTAAAAATGAGTATATGGAGAAAATTCTAAACAAGCTCTAACTAATTGAAACAGTTTAAAGAAACAATCCAGCCTTTCATCTTCTGAATCAGTTTCTTTTGCATAACATACAAGATCTATTAGTTGGCTATATATAGCTTTTAATTTCTCAAATTCTTTAATATCCATAATTGCAAATTCATATAATTTATCTCCAATATTATATTCAAAATCTCCTAAAGCACCAAAATATTCTCCGTGTATTCTTTAATACAATTTTATTACCTTTAAGTGCGAAATTACTTATCATAACTGCGTTTTCTCCAATTTTTTGAATAGAATATCGATATTTCAATTTTTAATTTATCTATAGACTTGCAAAAATCTATTTACAACACTATTTTAGCATCTTATAATGAATTTAGCAAGATAGAGAATAGAAAATTTAGATAGCTATTTTCTATTAACAGTACATTGAAAAATGAATAGCAACTGCAAGACATATAATGAAACTTCCGTCTGGCTAACGTGATGTAAAGGGACGGTTCTGTAAAGCAGGAATGAGTGCAAATCTCATATGGGTAGTAATACCACTTGTAGTTTTTTTCTTAGCTCTAGGAAGCGAAGCAACGTAGAGATAAGTTATGCGAAACGGAGTGGAGCTAAATTAAAAGTAATATTTTTAAACTTTTGATAATAGTATTGAAATGGAAGAAGGTGAGGATTTTGAAAAAGAGTTTGAATATTACATTTATTAATCCTAATACAGAAGAACAAATTGTACAGGCTATGGCAGGAGTCATGGCATATAATTTAGCAGAGAACGATGAAAAGATAAAATTCGATTATAGTAATTTAAATTCTTTTCGAGATTCTCACAAAGAAAATGAATTAGAATTGTAAAAAAATGTATAATAAGTATGGATTAAATAAATAAAATATGATAAAATAAGAAAAAAATGATTGAAGGAGACTTTAGAGTGGTTAGTAAAGATGATGTTTTAAAATTAATACAAGAACTGAATGAAAAACAAACAGAAACTATTTGTATAGAAGCTAAAACAGCAAGACAAGGCAAACCAGAAAAATATTATGACACAGTATCAAGTTTTTCTAATACTATGGGTGGAACAATATTATTTGGAGTTGAAGAAAATAAAATTAAGAATAAAACTGTATTTATACCAGTAGGAGTTCATGATGTAAATGATTTGCAAAAAAATATTACAAACTTATGTAGTACAGATTTTGAGCCAATTATTAGACCTGAAATAAGTGTAGTTGATATAGAAGGTAATAAAATAGTTGCAGTAGAAATTAGTGCGTTAACTCCAAGAAATAAACCTTGCTATTACAAACCAAAAGGATTGCATAATGGTTCATATATAAGAGTTGGAGATAGAGATGACCATATGACAGAATATGAAATATATAAATGTATTTCATATAAAGATAATGTAAGGGATGATTTAAAACCTGTAGTAAGAGCTACAATAAAAGATTTAGATCAAAAACTTTTAAATAGGTTTATTGAAAATGCAAAAGAGGACAAACCTAAACTAGCAGAGTTTAGTGATGAAGAAATCTTGCTGAATTATGGTGTATTAACAGAAGTAGATGATAAAATTTTCCCAACTGTAGCTGGAATAATGGTATTTGGAATTTATCCACAAAAATTTTTTCCTCAATGGTTTGTAGCTGCAATAGTTATACCAGGATTTGAAATAGCGGATTTAGGAGAAGAAGGACAAAGATTTGATGACAATAAAAGAATAGAAGGCAACATAAGTGAAATGTATGAAGAAACAATCGCTTTCCTAAATAGAAATATGAAGGTTAAAGTTATAATTAGTGATAAAACAGGACTAAGAACAGATATAACACAATATCCTAAAGATGCACTTCGTGAAGCCATTTCAAATATGATAATTCACAGAGACTACAGCCAATTTAAAACAGGAGTATATAGTATTGTAACTGTTTATAGAGATAGAATTGAATTTAGAAATGTTGGAAACCTATATGGTTCAAATACTATTGAATTATTGCAGACAAGAAAGGCAATGGAAGTAAGAAATGAAACAATTGTAAAATTATTAGAAACATTAGGTGGAATATTAGAAAATAGACATACTGGAATATCAACTATGAACAAGAAAATGAAAGAGGCAAATTTGCCTAAACCTGTATTTTCAAATGAAAGAGAAGATTTTGTTGTAACATTTTATAATGGAGAGTATCCAGAGCTATATCCAGAAGAATTAAAAAAATACAAAAATGTACAAGAAAAAAATGAAAAAGACCCAAGAAGAACCCAAGAAGAACCTAAGAAGAACCCAAGAAGAACCCAAGAAGAAGATATATTAGAATATTGTAAAATAGCTAGAAGTGCAATAGAAATTTGTGAAAAATTTGGATTTAAAAGTATAAAAACATTTAAGAGAAATCATTTGAAACCATTATTAGAAAGTAAAAAAATAGCTATGACAATACCAGATAAGCCGACTAGTAAAAATCAAAAATATATAAGTAATAAATAAAGGAGTAACAAGTTATGGCAAGTCAACCATTATATCAATTATATCTTGAATTAGAAGATTTTGAACCTAAAATATGGAGAAGAATCCAAGTAATGAACAATATAAAATTTTCAAGATTAGGATATATAATAATGACTTTATTTGAAATGAAAGCAAGTCATTTATATGAGTTTGAAATTGATAGATTAGAGAATTTTAAGAGAAGTGATAAAAAATTTTTTGAAAAATTTCCTGATTCAAAGATAGATTTTAAGAAAGTAAGATGTGGAATACCAGATGAAGATAACATATATGATTTTAAAAATTTGGAAGGATATGAACCATTGAAAGATTCAACAGAAGAATACGTTAAACATTATATATATCATGAAAATGATGAAATGTTATTCAAATATGATTTTGGAGATAATTGGATTGTAAAGGTAAAACTTGAAAAGATATTTGAAGATAAAGAAACAGACGGAAAAGAATTTCCAAGAGTTATAGAAGGACAAGGATATGGAATAATAGAGGATTGTGGAGGAACTGGGGGACTTGAAGAAATTCGAAAAGCTTTTACATCTAAAAAAGGAACTGAATATGAAAATTATTCAGATTGGCTTGGGACAGAAGAACTTGATTTAGATACATTTGATATTGATGATATGAATTTTAGATTAAAAAAAGTTCCTAGAATTTATGCTGATTGCTATGAATATGAAATAGAACCAACAAAACAGTCAATGAAGATTTTAAATAGAGAGTATTTAAAAAATAAATAATTCAAAAAACTATTCTCAAAACGAGAGTAGTTTTTTCTGTATATATCTTGAAAAAAAGAAAACACTATGTTAAAATGTAACAGAACGAAAATAAAGTTACAGAAAAGGAGAAATGCTATATGAAAATTGCAGCATATTGTAGAGTATCAACTGAAAAGGAAGCACAAATAGATTCATTAGAAAAGCAAATAGAGTTCTTTAATGAATTTACAAAAAAGAATGGTTATGAATTGTACAAGCTATATGCAGATGAAGGAATATCTGGAAAGCAAATAAAACACAGAAAACAATTTCAACAAATGATGTTAGATGCTAAAGCGAAAAAGTTTGATAAAGTAGTTGTAAAAGATGTAAGCCGTTTTGCAAGAAATACAGTTGATTTACTACAAAGTGTAAGAGAATTAAAATCATATAATGTTCAAGTTGATTTCCTAAACAATGGCGAAGTAATGGAAGGTGGCTCTGAGTTTATACTAACAATTTTAGGAGCAATGGCACAACAAGAAAGTGCCAATATGTCTAAAAGGGTTAAGTTTGGAAAAGATATTACTGCACAAAAAGGAAGAGTGCCTAATATTGTATTTGGTTATGATAAAATGCCGAATGAAAGATATATTTTAAAAGTAAATGAAGAAGAAGCAAAGTTAGTAAAGGAAATTTTTGAAAGCTATGTGTATAAAGGTTGGGGTACAACTAAAATTGCTTGGGATTTGAATGATAGAGGTATAAGAACAAAAAGAGATAAAGCAAAATGGGTACAAAATGGAATTGTTAGAATGCTTAAAAATCCTATTTATACAGGTAGAATAACAAATAAAAAGAGTGAAGTAACAGACTTTATAACAGGTACTAGAAAAGATATTCCAGAAGATGAGTGGATAGTTGTTGAACGACCTGAAATGAGAATTATTTCAGATGAATTATTTAATAAAGCACAAGAAATATTAGCACAAAGATCAAATGAATTTAAACTTAATAACAAAAGAGAAAAAACAGAATATGTATTTAGCACACTAATATATTGTAAACATTGCGGGTATTCATTTAGAAGAATGAGAAGAAAATACTCAGAAACTGGAAAAGAATATGTAAGATGGGTATGTAGTGGAAGAAATTCAATGGGAGTAAATCATTGTCCTAACACAACTGTAATTGATGAAGAAGAACTTTTAAATGCAATAAAGGTATATTTAAATAGCATTATAAAAAACAAAAAGAATTTTATGAAAGCAGTTGAAAAAGAGTTTGAAAAGATAACTAAACTAAGAGAAAACAACGAAAGAAGCGAGGAAAGTCTTTTACAAGAGATAGAGAAAGTAACAAACAAAAAGCAAAAGTATATGGAAATGTTCCAAAATGAAGTTATCAATATTAAAGAATTAAAGCAATATACCAATCCATTAAATGAAGATATTGCAAGATTAGAAAGAGAGTTAAAACTAATTACATCTGAAATAAAAGAAAAAGATGTATTAGAAAAAGAATTAACTAAAACTATAAAAACAGTAGATGATATTTTAAATAATCAAACAATTACAAATGCAATGTTAAAAACAATTATAGATGTTATTGAAGTAGATAGTGATTCAAATGTAGAAGTGAGATTAAAACTACTTAACGAAATAGGTTCTACACCTGCTGTAATTACTAATTTTAATGATATAAAAGAAACCGTTACGAAAAGTAACAACAGTACACAAAGATGTATCTGAAAGACTACTAAAAATAAATCCTGCTCTTGCAAAAGAAGTTAGAAAAATATTAGAAGAAAATAAATCTGAGAGACATATAAGAGGGGGAATGGCTACAAAATTAAAATATTTGAATAATAAAAAAGCCGTTTAGGTATTGACATAAGGCTAAAGAATGTTGTATAATATTAAAAGTTTTAAATTTGAAAGGAGAATTAATATGGCAGCAGTATATTCAGCAGGAGATTTTAGAAATGGTACAACATTCGAAATGGAAGGAAATGTATTTAGAGTAGTAGAATTTCAACATGTTAAACCAGGAAAGGGTTCAGCATTTGTAAGAACAAAATTAAAAAATGTTATAACAGGGGCAGTTTTAGAAAAAACATTTAACCCATCAGATAAATATCCAGGAGCAGAAATTGAGAAAAAAGAAATGCAATATTTATACAATGACGGAGATTTATATTATTTTATGGATAATGATACTTATGATCAAATGCCATTAAATAAAGAGCAATTAGGGGATTGCTTAAAATATTTAAAAGAAAATATGATGGTAAAAATACTTTCATATAAAGGAAATGTATTTGCAGTTGAACCACCTATATTTGTTGAACTAGAAGTAACTTATACAGAACCAGGATTTGCAGGAAATACAACTACAACTTCAGGAAAACCTGCTACATTAGAAACTGGATTAGAACTTCAAGTTCCAATGTTTGTAAATATAGGGGATGTTTTAAGAATAGACACTAGAACATGTGAATATATGGAAAGAGTTTAATTTAGGGGCAAAAGCAATTATGATAAAATAAAGTTTTGTAGTTGCAAATTAAAGAAAAGGGGAGTTGGGGAAAGTACAGCTCCTCTAATATTTTTTAATTGTATAGGAAAAAAATGTGCTCAAAATTATATTAAAATTTGACACTATTTGACAAAATGTGCAAAAAAATAGCCTAAAATGACAGGCAAAAGAGAACGAAGCTAAAATGGAAAGGAGCAGAATATGTTTGAAGAATTAGCTAATGAAATGAAAAAATTTGTTAAAGACTTAGAAGAGAATATAAAAAATCCAAAAGATCTCGAATATATTCTAAAAAGAAGCGAGACTTTATTTGATGTTGTTTTTAGTGAAATTAATAAATTGGCAGATAGAGAAGCAGAAAGACTTAAGGAAATGAGAAAAAAACAAAAACATAATGAAAAAAGAATGGATGAGTTAGAAAATAAATTGCATTATTTGGATGAAAATCTAGATTATCTAATAAAAGATATTTATGGAAATGAGGATGGAGAATTCAAAATTACATGTCCATATTGTAATTACGAATTTAATTTAGATATTGATGAAGATGAGGTCGAAATTCTTTGCCCTGAGTGTAAAAACATTATAGAATTAGACTGGAATGATGATGAAGAAAGTTAAAAAATTTTTAAACATTGATGTATAAATAAAATATGAGAACTGATGTTAATCTGTTGCATTTGCAACAGATTATTTGATTTTCTGTGCTATAATCAATATGCGCTAAAAAATTTGACAAAAATTATAATTAAAACATATTTTTTAAAAATAGGTAAATACTATTTAAGAGGCAATTATTATTTTATCAAAAGAAAGGAAGGATTAGAAAAATGAATTTTAAACAATGGAACGGATTTGTAGAAGGAGAATGGAAAACAGAAATAAATGTAAGGGATTTTATACAAAAGAATTACACTCCTTATGAAGGAGATGAGAGTTTTTTAGCTGAGCCAACAGAAAAAACAAAAAAATTATGGGATGAGGTTTTAGAGCTATATAAAAAAGAAAAAGAATCTGAAGGTGGAGTTTTAGATATAGACACAAAAACACCTTCAACAGTTGATGGATTTGCTGCAGGATATATAGATAAAGATTTAGAAGAGATTGTAGGACTTCAAACAGATGCTCCTTTAAAAAGAGCAATAATGCCAAATGGTGGTATAAGAATTGTAGAAAAATCTTGTGAGGCTTATGGAAGACACGTTGATCCAGAAATAGATAACATTTTCCATACAATTAGAAAAACACATAATGATGGAGTTTTTGATGTATATACACCAGATATTAGAATTGCAAGAACTAACAAACTTTTAACAGGTCTTCCTGATGGATATGGTAGGGGAAGAATAATTGGAGATTACAGACGTGTTGCATTATATGGAATAGATGCCCTTATAGATAATAAAATACATGAATTAGAAGAAATTGATGTAGACGAATTTACTGAAGATATAATAGAAAAAAGAGAGCAAATTGCAGAACAAATAAAAGCTTTAAAAGCATTAAAAGGAATGGCTAAAAAATATGGATATGATATTTCTAAACCTGCTAAAAATGCAAAAGAAGCTATACAATGGCTATATTTCGGATATTTAGGAGCAATAAAAGACCAAAATGGTGCAGCAATGAGCTTAGGAAGAACTTCAACATTCTTAGATATATATATTCAAAGAGATTTGAAAAATAAAGAATTAACAGAAGCAAAAGCACAAGAACTAATGGATCATTTTGTTATGAAATTAAGAATGGTTAGATTTTTACGTACACCAGAATATAATGAGCTATTTAGTGGGGATCCTGTATGGGTAACTGAAAGTATTGGTGGAATGGGAATTGATGGAAGAACATTAGTTACAAAAAATTCTTTTAGAATGCTACACTCATTAACAAATCTTGGACCTGCTCCAGAACCAAACTTAACAGTTCTTTGGTCAGTAGATCTTCCAGAAGCATTTAAAAGATTTGCAACAGGACTTTCAATTAAAACTTCTGCTATTCAATATGAAAATGATGATATGATGAGAGTAACTTTAGGAGATGACTATGGAATAGCTTGTTGCGTTTCTCCAATGAGAATTGGAAAGCAAATGCAGTTCTTTGGAGCAAGAGCAAATCTTGCTAAAACTTTACTTTATGCAATAAATGGTGGAATAGATGAAGTTACAGGTCAACAAGTTACACCACTATTTGAACCAATAACATCAGAATATTTAGACTATGAAGAAGTAATGACAAAATATGAGCAAATGATGGATTATGTTGCAAAAATATATATTAAAGCATTAAATGCAATACATTATATGCATGATAAATATTGTTATGAAGCATTAGAAATGGCATTACATGATAGAGATATTTTACAAACAATGGCATGTGGGGTTGCAGGACTTTCTGTTGCAGCAGATTCACTTTCAGCAATAAAATACGCAAAAGTAAAAACAATAAGAAATGAAAAAGGTGTGGCTGTTGATTTTGAAGTTGAAGGAAGATACCCTAAATATGGAAATGATGACGATAGAGTTGACAAAATTGCAGTTCATATTATAGAGAAATTTATTGAATGTTTAAGAAAACACCCAACATACAAAAATTCAAAACACACATTATCTATTTTAACTATTACTTCAAATGTTGTTTATGGAAAAGCAACAGGAAATACACCTGATGGAAGAAAAGCAGGAGCACCATTTGGACCTGGAGCAAATCCACTTCATGGAAGAGATACACATGGAGCGCTAGCTGTAATGAATACTATTGCAAAACTTCCATTTGAAAGTGCAGAAGATGGTATATCATTTACATTTGCTATAACACCAAACACTCTTGGAAAAACTCAAAAAACAAGAGTAAACAATTTGGTAAATATGCTTGATGGATATTTTACACAAACAGGACATCACATAAATGTAAATGTATTTGATAGAAGTTTGTTAGAGGATGCTATGGAACATCCAGAAAAATATCCACAACTTACAATTCGTGTTTCAGGATATGCAGTTAAATTTACAAGTTTAACAAGAGAACAACAATTAGATGTAATAAACAGAACAATTCATGAAAAAATATAATAAATGATTATGTTCGTGGCTTTATCACATACAAAGTATTATATGGGTTGATTAATTATAAAGAAGGCAGGTCAAATAACTAGACCTGTCTTTCTATAAAAGTAGTGCTCGAAAGTACAGCGCCGGATCTTTATTTAAACAAAATTAGACAAAACGTGCTGATAAAGAACCGGTCCCTATCAACGCGGAAAGGATTGAAAATGGAACAAGAAAATATAGAATATTATGCAAAAGTGCATTCGATAGAGTCTTTTGGAACAGTTGATGGACCAGGGATTAGATTTGTGCTATTTTTGCAAGGATGTAGTTTAAAATGTAAGTATTGTCATAATAGAGATACATGGGATATAAAAGGCGGAGAATTCAAGTCTTTAGATGAGATTTTTGAAAATATTTTAAGATATAAAAGCTATATTTATCCAAATGGTGGAGTTACAGTTACAGGTGGAGAGCCTCTTTTGCAACATGAATTTTTAATAGAACTTTTTAAGCGTCTCAAAAAAGAGGGGATTCATACATGTATAGATACATCAGGAATGGTTGTTTTGAATGATAAAATAAAAAAGCTTATTGACTTAACAGATTTGTTTTTGCTTGATATTAAGCATATTGACCCAGATAAATCTAAAGAATTGGTTGGCATGAGTAATAAAAGAGAACTTGAATTTGCGAAATATTTAAGTGATAATAATAAACATATGTGGATAAGACAAGTATTAGTTCCTGGATATACTGACGATGAGCAAGATTTATTGAAACTAAAAGATTTTATAGCGAGCCTGAAAACAGTTGATAGAGTTGAAATCTTACCTTATCATAATATGGGAAAATATAAGTGGGAAGAATTACATTTTAAATATGAATTAGATGATGTTAGAACTGCCACAGATGAAGATGTGGAAAGGGCTAAAAAGATTTTGGGAATTCATACAAAATAAATTTTGATTTATCAATTAAATTATATATTTTTTTATAGTTTCACGATAAGGACACTTAAAAGTAAAAAAACAAATAATAAAAAGAAGAACTAGAAATAAGCAAAATATACAATCATAGAGTTTTGATTTATAATAATATAATTTATGTGAGAATTTAATTGACAATCAAAGCGATATATTATAAAATTAAAAAAAATATTTTAAATGTAAAGGAGAAACTTTTATGTCAATTTATGATTATACCGTAAAAGACAGAAAAGGAAATGATGTTCCAATGTCTAATTTTAAGGGAAAAGTTTTACTAATAGTAAATACTGCAACAGGTTGTGGATTTACACCACAATATGAAGGGATAGAAAAGTTATATGAAAAGTATCATGAACAAGGCTTAGAAGTATTAGATTTTCCATGTAATCAATTTGGAAATCAAGCACCGGGAAATGATGAGGAAATTCATGAATTTTGTACTTTTAAATACAATACACAATTTGACCAATTTAAAAAAATTGATGTTAATGGCATAAATCAAGACCCTGTATGGGCATATTTAAAATCACAAAAAGGATTTGAAGGATTTGATTTAAAAGGAAAGATTTTAATTCCTATTGTGAAAAAAATGGATCCTGATTACAAAAATTCAAGTGATATTAAATGGAATTTTACAAAATTTTTAGTAGATAGAGAAGGAAATGTAGTAGAAAGATTTGAATCTACAATAGCACCTGAAAAAATAGAAGAAAGAATAAAAGAATTGATTTAAATAATGGGTTTAAATTTGATAAATAGTATCTGGTATATAGTTTATATATATGTTGCACAAAATGAAGTGTAAATAAATATTTAAAAAAAACGAAAAAATATGAAAGGAATATTTTTTTATATGTATGATGTTACAATTATAGGTGCAGGACCTGCCGGAATTTCTTCAGCACTTTATGCTAAAAGATCCAACTTAAATGTACTTGTGCTATATTATGGAGAATCCAATTTAGAACAGGCTTCTAAAATAGATAATTATTATGGTTTTGCAGATGGAATTAATGGCAAAGACTTATTTAATGCTGGAATTATACAAGCTAAGAATTTAGGTGTTGAAGTAAAAGAAATAGAAGTATTAGGAATAGAATCAACAGGCGAAACATTTAATATAAAGGCAGAAGTCGAAAATTATGAAACTAAAACTGTAATTATTGCAACAGGAAACAGAAAGGTGAAACCTAATATAAAAGGTATTAAAGACTTCGAAGGAAAAGGTGTTAGTTATTGTGCAATTTGTGATGCATTTTTTTACAGAAACAAAAATGTTGCAGTTATTGGAAATGGAAAGTTTGCAGTAAATGAAGCTACAGAGCTTTCGCATGTTGCAAGTAGTGTTACAATTTTTACAGATGGATTAGAAAAGCCTGAATGTGACTTTAAAATAAATTGCAAAAAAATAAAAGAGATAAGTGGAGAAGAAAAAGTATCAGCAATAGAATTTGAAGATGGAAGCAAAGTTTCGATAGATGGGATTTTTGTAGCACTTGGAGAAGCAGGTGCAAGTGATTTTGCTAAAACTTTAGGAATTATGCAAGAAGGAGATAATATAAAAACAAATGAAAAGATGGAAACAAATGTGCCAGGAATATATGCTTGTGGAAACATAACAGGTGGATTAATGCAAGTTTGTAAGGCAGTGTATGAGGGAGCTGAGGCAGGTTTGTCAGCAGTAAATTTTGTGAGGGCGAAATAAAAATTTCTAAGGTATTTAGTTAAATAAGATTATTGTTCAAAATACTCATATATTCAATGAATTAAATTTTTTTAGTAAAAAAGAAAGGGTGAAAAAAATGGTAAATATTTTTAATGAAGAAAATTTTGAAAATGAGGTTATAAATTCAGAAAAAACTACAATAGTTGATTTTTATGCTGATTGGTGTGGACCATGTAAGATGATGTCTCCTGTAATTGATAAAATTGCAGAAGAAAATGCAGAAAATATAAAAGTAGGGAAGGTAAATGTTGATGATAATCAAGAGCTAGCTATGAAATATAATGTTATGAGCATTCCTACAATTTTAGTTTTTAAAAATGGAAATATTTCAAAAACTTTTGTTGGAGTAACAACAAAACAAGAGATTGAAGAAGTGATAAAATAAGGAAAGTGGTTTTACAAAAAAAGTCTAGTCAAGATGGCTAGGCTTTTTAATATAAATAGTTTTGTGGATTATATGCGACTCCATTAACTCTAATTTCTAAGTGAAGATGGTTACCTGTAGAATTTCCTGTTGAACCAACTGCTGCAATTACTGTACCTTGAGAAACTTTCTGACCAACAGATGCTTTTAAACTACTGCAGTGTCCATAATAAGTTAATACACCATTTCCATGGTCTATTGCTATCATTTTACCATAAGCACCCTTATAACCTGCAAATATAACTTTCCCAGGTGCCGCAGCTTTTATTTTTGTTCCATAAGGAGCTGAAATATCAAGCCCTGTGTGTGCTCCTGATCTTATTCTACTCATTGCGCCAAATCTTGATGAAACAGTACCAGATATAGGTTTAGATAAAGATAATCCTAAATTTATTTTAGAACGTGACATATTTCTTCCTGTAGATACTTTTCCACTAGATGAATAGCTTCTGCTTGTTGCTACTCTCACTACAGGTTTTTCTTCATAAAGTTTGGAAACGGCCGTGTCTATGTCTGTAAATTTTTTTAGTTTTGTTTTATATTTTTCTACTATGGATAGATCTTTAATATTGTTGCTTTCTTTATTTTTCAATTTTTTTATAATTTTTTCAGCTGTTTCGAAATCTGAAACATATACTTTTTCATCATCATCATCTACAATTGCATAATATTTATAATATGGTATGCCATCTTTTATAACTGTATTAAATATTTCATCATCATTAGTGCTTATTCCTCTTTTTAATAAACACATTTTATAAGTTGGAAGTTTATCTATAGAAATAAATGCAAGGTTTGGATTTTCTGTAGATTCATCTCCATGTTCCATATAATTATTTATTTTTGATTGTAATTTGCTTTTATTTTTGCAATATCCTATAACTTCACCATTTAGAGTTACGCTATATATAGGTTTATAGATAATTGCAACAATTCCAAGTATTAAGAATACAGATATAGTAATTATAAGTGCAAACTTAACTAAAGTACGTATTTGTATAAATAATTTTTTCATATCTTTCTTTCCTTTGTTACATTTTTATTAAATTTATTTTACAATATTATTACAAAATTTTCAATAGATTTTAAAAAAAATATGCTAAAGCTTTGAGTTTGTAAGATAAAAATTTAGAAGTAAATTAGTATTGACAATTTGGCATTAATACAAGTATAATAAAAGTGAAAAAAAATTCATCTTTTTTTTAGATAAATAAAAAAGACAATTTTAACATAATATTTAAAAATAAGAAAGGAAGAACAATTATGAAAAATAAATTTAAAATTAAAGGATTAGATTGTGCAAATTGTGCAGCAAATTTAGAAAGTAAATTACAAAATGTAGAAGGAGTAGATGAGGCAAGCATAAGCTTTATGACAGAAAGATTAGTTATAGAGTGCAGTGAAGAAAGCAAAAATGAAATAATAGAAAAAGTTAAAAAAGTTATAAAAAAAGAAGAACCGGATGTACATATAGAAGAAATTTAAAAAATGTGTCAATAGAGGGGATTATAGTTTATGAAAAAAAGATTATATAAAATCATTATTTCTGCAATTTTGTTTATAATTGCCTTAATTATTAAACTTCCAAATATTTGGATGAATAGAGCTATATATATTTTGAGCTATTTAATAGTTGGGTTTGAAATTTTAAAAAAAGCTGTAAGAAATATAAAAAGAGGAAAAATATTCGATGAGAATTTTCTAATGAGTGTTGCTACAATTGGAGCTTTTGCAATTGGAGAATTCCCTGAGGCTGTTGCAGTAATGCTGTTTTATCAAATAGGGGAACTTTTTCAAGATTTTGCTGTTGATAAATCTAGAAAATCAATTTCAAGTTTGATGGAGATTAAGCCAGATTATGCTAATGTTTTAAGAGATGGAAAAGAAGAAAAAATAGTACCTGATGAAGTAAAAATTGGAGAAGAAATAGTTGTAAAACCAGGAGAAAAGGTTCCAATTGATGGAATTGTTGTAGAAGGGACATCTTTTATAGATACAAGAGCTCTAACAGGAGAAACAGTACCTAAAAAGGTAATGGAGAATGATGAAATATTAAGCGGTTGTATAAACAAAGACGGAGTTTTAAAAATTAAAGTTACAAAAAATTACGATGATTCTACTGTGAGCAAAATTTTAGAATTAGTTGAAAATGCAAGTAGTAAAAAGTCTAAATCAGAAAAATTTATCACAAAATTTGCAAAATACTATACACCAATTGTAGTAATAATAGCGTTAGTTTTAGCAATAATTCCTCCAGTATTAATCAGTAGTGCCACTTTTTCAGAGTGGATATATCGAGCTTTATCATTTTTAGTTGTATCATGCCCATGTGCTTTAGTTATTTCAATTCCTTTAAGTTTTTTTGGAGGAATTGGAGGGGCTTCAAAAAATGGAATTCTTATAAAAGGAAGTAATTATTTAGAATCGTTGGCAAGCCTTGAAACTATTGTGTTTGATAAAACTGGTACATTAACAGAAGGAGTTTTTGATGTTCAGAAAATAGAGCCTATAGGATTAACAGAAGAAGAGTTACTAGAGATTGCAACTTTAGCGGAATGGTATTCAAATCATCCAATTGCAAAATCAATAAAAAAAGCATATAACAAAGGTGCAGAAGAGATAAAAATAAGAGACGTTAAAGAGATTTCGGGAAAAGGTATTATTGCAAAAATTGAAGAAATAGGAAAGATAGTTTTTGAAGACAATAATAAAGAAAAGCAGGTTTTGGTTGGAAATGAAAAACTGATGGAAGAATATAATATTTCTTTTGAAAAAAGCAAAGACATCGGAACTATTTTGTATATAGCAATAGATGGAGTATTCTCAGGTACAATATTAATTTCTGACAAAATTAAAGATGATGCTATAAAATGTATTAATCTTATTAAGAAAAATGGAATTAAACAAACTATAATGCTTACAGGAGATAAAAAAGAAATTGCTGAACATATTTCAAAAGAAATAGGAATAGATAAAGTACATTCAGAGCTTTTGCCAGATGATAAGACTGAAAAGATGGAACAATTATTAAAAGAAAAAAGTCAAAACAAAAAGATTGCTTATGTTGGAGATGGAATAAATGATGCGCCTGTTCTTGCTCTTGCTGATATAGGAATTGCTATGGGAGTATTTGGATCAGATAGTGCAATTGAAGCGGCAGATGTTGTTATAATGACAGATGAACCTTCAAAAATAAATACTGCAATTAAAATTTCTAAAAAAACAATGAAAATTGTAAGAGAAAATATAGTATTTGCAATTTTTGTTAAAATTTTAGTGTTATTTTTAAGTGCATTGGGAATTGCTACGATGTGGTCAGCAGTCTTTGCTGATGTTGGAGTTACAATTATAGCTATTTTAAATGCTTTAAGGATGCTAAATAAAAAAATATAATAAATTACTATTATGATTTTTATTTACATATTTTGGAAAAATATTTTTATAAAAATATTGACAATTTTGATAAAATGATATATAATGTTTTAGACATTCGGAAAGAATTGTTTTGGGGTGGCTTTGGTAAGCTAGTTGTAATCTACCGAGTAAATCTGCTCGCTGATTACAATTATGTAGGTTCGATTCCTATCACTCCAATTAAAGAACCATGATATGGTTCTTTAATTTGACCGTCTAGCTCACTTGGGAGAGCACATACCTGTTACATATGGTGGTGGGCTCAAGTCCTAGACAGTCGCTAGAGTCTATTAAAGACTCTAAATTTTGTGATGTGTAGTTCAGTGGCTAGAACGCTCGGTCTACAGCTGAGAGATATGGGTTCGATTCCCATCACATCTATTTTGCTTAGTTTATATGTATAGAGGCTTCATATAAACTGGGCAAAAGAGTCATACTTAATATGTATGGCTCTTTTTTGAATAATTTTTATTGAAAGTTTAAGGTTATTGTGTTATTATAAGTGTAAAAAATGTGTGAATTATAAATAAATTTATTAAGGAGGATTGCATATGAATACAGAGATAGTTAAATTTACGGCTTCAGATGGAATTTTTTTAGATGGAATTTTAAATAAATGTGAAGAAAAAACAAACAAAATATTAATTCAAATACATGGAATGGTAAGTAATTGTTTCAAAAAAAGAGAAACAACAATTGCGCAAAAAGTTGAGAATATTGGGATAGATACACTTTGTTTTAATAATAGAGGGAGCGAAGTAGTAAGATACATTAAGAGTGAAACTGCAAGTTTTCTTGGAGGAACTGCCTATGAGAAAATTGAAGATTGTTATTATGATATAGTAGGAGCAATGGAGTTTGCATTAAGTTTAGGATATGAAGAGATATATTTACAAGGTCATAGTTTAGGTTCTACAAAAGTTGTGTACTCATATAACAAATTAAAACAAGAAAATAGTAACTATTTAAAAAACATAAAAGCAATTATTTTGTTATCCTTGTGTGATTCAAGTGATAATATTGAAATGAGCCAAGATGATAAATATTTAAAAATTGCAGAGGAGAAGGCAAGCAAAGGGGAAATGATGGATTTAATGCCGTTAAAAGCCTATATTCATCCAATTTCTGTAAGAAGTTATTTGCAATATGCAAGAGATTATCAATCTATTGATTTTGCAAGATTTGATGACAAAGATTATGAGTTTGAAGTTTTGAACAAAATAGAAGTTCCACTTTTTATGAGATGGGGAAATGTTAATGAACTTATAAATCAAGATGCGAAAGATTTAGCAGAATTTATGAATACTAAAATTCATAATCCAAATAAAGATATAAGTTTCATTGATGGAGCTGACCATACCTATTATGAAAAAGAAGAACAACTCGGAGAAGAAATAAAAGAGTTTTTGAGAGGTTTATAATTAATAAATAGTTAAAATTTGTATAGACGAAATTTCGCTATTATAAAGTTTGAATAGTCTTAATATAGCAATTTTTAAATTATATGCAGTAGAAAGGTATTAAAAAATGGATAAAAAAGAATTAATAAGAACAATAAAATTTACATTATTTTCAATATCAGCAGGAATCATTGAAATTGTATTATTTGCATTATTAGACAAATTTACAGGATGGACCTATTGGCCAAAGTATTTAATTGCATTAATTGCATCTGTTATATGGAATTTTACATTAAACAGAGAATATACTTTTAAATCTGCAAATAATGTACCAATTGCTATGATAAAAGTTGCTATTTTTTATGCAATATTTACTCCTGTTTCTACAATTGTTGGAAATTATTTAGCAGAAAATTTAGGGTGGAATGATATTTTAGTCACACTTTTAAATATGTTATGCAATTTTGTTTTAGAATATTTATATGATAAATATGTAGTATTTAGAGGGAGCATTGACACAAAAAATAGATAAATTTTATAAAGCAAAAATCTTTATGAAGATATTATATATATATATTTCAGGTTTTAAATGGTAAATAGTTGGAAATTTCCAACTATTGTTTTTTTCCTTTTTAAGAGGTTTTTTAGATGTGTCTTATAAAAAATGATAAACTTTCTGCGGAAAAATGCTTATATCGTATTATGAATGATATGTGAGTATAAATTTATCAAGAATGGATACCTCTATATGGAAACTTCCAACTATTTATAAAATATAATTAAAAATTTATATATCAAAGCGGATTTAAACAAAAATCCTATTTATATAAGAATCTTGTTATAATTCAGTTAGAATAATCAGTGCTTCAAGTAAAGAATTACTTTACTGAACTATAACAAAAATCTTGTAAAAATATTTGAATGTGATTGATATTAAGGCATATATATGGTATAATGCAAAGGTATTAAAGAAAAAAATATTTATGCTAAAAATATAAATGAATATTTAGTTTAGAATAATAAAGAAAAATGCTAGAAATGCTAGAAAATAGAAAGGGCGAATTTATGCTAGAGTTAAAAGATATTAAAAAGACTTATGTAACAGGCGACGAAAAGGTAGAAGCACTAAAAGGAATTAATTTAAAATTTAGAGAATCTGAATTTGTATCTATTTTAGGTCAGAGTGGGTGTGGAAAAACCACGCTTTTAAATATAATTGGAGGACTTGATAGATACAGTTCAGGGGATTTGATTATTAATGGAAAGTCAACTAAAAAGTTTAAAGATAGAGATTGGGATGCTTACAGAAATTATAAAGTAGGCTTTGTTTTTCAAAGTTATAATTTAATTGGTCATCAGACAATTCTTTCAAATGTAGAGCTTGCTCTTACTATAGGAGGAATTTCGAAAAAAGAAAGAAAGCAAAGAGCTATAAAGGCATTAGAAGATGTGGGACTTAAAGATCATATTCATAAAAAACCAAATCAGCTTTCTGGTGGGCAGATGCAAAGAGTTGCAATTGCAAGAGCTTTGGTTAATAATCCAGACATAATTTTAGCAGATGAGCCAACAGGTGCATTAGATACAAAAACAAGTATTCAAGTTATGGAAATTTTAAAGAAAATTTCAAAAGATAAACTTATTATAATGGTTACACATAATCCTGATTTAGCAGAGAAATATTCTAGCAGAATTATTAGAATTTTAGATGGAACAATAACAGAAGATTCTAACCCTATAACTGAAAATATAGAAGAAAAGGAAGAAATAAAAAAAATTGGAAGAACCTCAATGAAGTTTTGGACTGCATTTAGATTAAGTCTTAATAATTTATTAACTAAAAAGGGAAGAACAATTTTAGTTGCTTTTGCAGGTTCTATTGGAATAATTGGAATTGCACTTGTCCAGTCAGTTTCAAATGGGTTTCAAGCTTATGTTGATCATATTCAGGAAGATACATTAACATCTTATCCACTTACAATAATGCAAGAAACAACAGATGTTGCAAGTGCACTTCTTTCAATGACAACTCAAGAAAATAAAAGTGAGGAGTCTAATGAGATAAAAGAAGAACAATATATTTCAAAAATGTTAGATAGCTTAAGTACAAATGATTTAAAAAGTTTTAAAAAACATTTAGAAGAAAATTACAATGAAGTAAAAAACGATATTTCTTCAATAAAATATTCATATAGCATAGAACCAAGCATATATGCAATAGATTCGACTAAAAAAATTGCAAAACTAAATCCAAGTAATCTTTTTAGTTCTGCAATGGGATCTTCTGGTATGATGAGTTCTTTTTCATCTTCAGTTTATTCGCAAATGATAGATGATAGGGAAACTCTTAACAATTCTTATGATGTTTTGGCAGGACATTGGCCACAAAAATATGATGAAATGGTAATTGTACTTTCAGAAAAAAGCACAATTTCAGATTTATTAGTTTATTCGTTAGGATTTAGAGATACAGAAGAATTGAATGATATTGTTAAAAAAATTATGAGTGGCGAAAAAGTTAAAATAAAAAATGATGCAATGACATTTACTTATGAGGATTTGATGAATAAAGAATTGAAACTTATAATGCCTTCAGATACTTACAAATACAATAAAAAATATGATATATATGAAGATATGTCTGAAGATGAAAAATATATGAAAAAGCTTTATGAAAAGGCAATCAATTTAAAAATAGTTGGTGTAGTAACAGCAAAAGAAGGGGTTTCATCAATGGCTTTAAATCCGGGAGTTGCATATACAAGTGATTTGGTGGATTATATAATCGAAGAATCATCTAAAACAGATATAGTAAAAAAACAACAAGAAAATGAAAAGATAGATGTACTTTCAGGTAAAAAATTTGATGAAAAGAAAAAAGATTTAGGACTAGATTTTAAAGATTTAATGGAAGTAGATACTGAAAATTTAAAAAATGCTTTTAATATAAACATTGATGAAAATGCAATGAAAAAACAGACAGAAAATTATATGAAACAAATCAATAATGCTATTACTACAGATACATCACCTGCAAAAAAAGCATTTTCAAATAAACTAAATACACTAGCAGATGGAATGTTTAATAGTATAAAAGGTGAATTTACTTTAGATGACGTAGATAAGAAAGTAGATAAGTATTTAAAAAGCAAAGAGGCTCAAAAGTCTTTAAAAGAACTTGAAACAAAATATGTAATTCCAAAAGATGTATACCAAAAGGCTTATTCAGGTTTACTAAAAGGATTACTTCAGATGTATGTTGCGTCATATACAGCATCAAATATGGAAAATATTAATAAATCAGCTTTAGACAAAATGCAAAATATGGATTCAGCTTCTTTAGAACAATTACAAAAATCAATGTCAGTTTCGAAAGAAGATTTACAAAACATGGATCCAGCAAAATTACAACAAATGCAAGAGGCACTTAAAAATATTCAAAACAATAACCAAAATTCAGCAGATAACACACAAAACAACAATGCAACTACTTCAAATAATATACAAAACAAATCTAGTTCAACAAGTAGTTCACCAAATGTTAATTTAAAGGCAAAAGTTGATAAAGATATAAAAAATAAAGTTATAAAAGAATATACAAAAAATACTGCAATCCAAAAAACAATAGACACAATGGGAAAGGCAATGACAGAAGCTAAGATGAAAAAGACTATACTTACAAAAGTAGGAGAGCTTACAGCAAATCTTACAAAGAGTTTTGCTTCAGCATTTAAAGTTGATCAAGATAAAATTTCTAAATCTTTCAAAATGAAAATGACAGAAGAGGAGATAACAAGACTAATAACTGCAATGCTTACAGAAACTGAAACAAATGCAAAAATCAATCTTACAAAATTTGGATATCAAGATAAAGAAGAACCAACATATATTTCATTTTACTTTAGGAGCTTTGATGGAAAAGAACATTTTAAAGATTTTATAAATTCATATAATGAAAAAGTAAAAGCAGATGGACATGAAGATAGAGAAATAAATTATACAGATACAACAGGAATTCTTATGGGGTCTGTAAAAACAATTGTAAATGCAGTAACTTATGTTTTAATAGCATTCATATCTATTTCACTAGTAGTCTCTTCAATTATGATAGGAATTATAACATATATTTCGGTATATGAAAGAACAAAAGAGATAGGAATTTTAAGGGCAATTGGTGCTTCAAAACATAATATTTCATCAATATTTAATGCGGAAACATTTATAATTGGTCTTCTATCAGGATTATTTGGAATAGGATTTACTTATGCAGTTGTACCACTTATAAATAAAGTGTTACATCACTTCACAGGAAATATTCCACTTAACGCAACATTCTATTTCAAAAATGCTGTTGTGCTTGTAATATTAAGTGTTATTTTAACCTTGATTGGAGGGCTAATTCCTGCAAAAGCAGCATCTAAGAAGGATCCTGTTATTGCATTAAGGACGGAATAATTGAAAAATCAGAAATGGGAGAGTAATCTTTTACAAATACATTAAGACGAAACAAAGAAAAAAGATAATATTTATAAAGTTGCAATTTTTTTGCAACTTTTTTTTAAAATATTATTTTTTTGTTGAACTTAATTTGAATTAATGATAATATTAAAATATAAAGAAAAAAGGAGGAAAAAAAGTGAGAGATATTAAAATATTTGCATGTAACACAGCTGAAAAATTCACAGAAGAAGTATGTAGTTACTTAAACTTAAAAATGGGAGAAAAGGATTCTTATAAATTTAAAAATGACAATAATTTTGTGCAATTTAAAGAGAGTGTGAGAAATCAGGATGTATATTTAATTCAAACCACGGAAGTACCTGTTAATGAAAGAATAATGGAATTATTAATTACCATTGATGCAGCAAAAAGAGCTGCGGCAAAAAGAATAACAGTTATACTTCCGTATTTTATTTATGCAAGAACAGATAAAAAGGATCAGCCAAGAGTAGCAATAACGTCAAAATTAATTGCTAAATTAATTGAAACAGCTGGGGCAGATAGAGTAATAACCTGTGATCTCCATAATTCAGCAATACAAGCATTTTTTGAAATAGGATGTGATAGACTTACAGGAAGTTATTTATTAGTAGACTATTTTAAAAAAAAGAAATTAAAAGATATGGTTGTTGTAGCAACAGATGCAGGAAGTTCAAAAAAAGCATATAAGTATTCAAAATTACTAAATTGTCCTATGGCATTAATTGATAAAAGAAGAGATAACAATGACGATAAAGCTTGTGCAACCAATATTATTGGAAATGTAAAAGATAAAAGTGCATTAATATTTGATGATGAAATAAGCACAGGAGGAACTCTTATAGAAGCTATTAATATATGCAAAAAACATGGTGCAAAGGAAATATATGCTGGAGCTACCCATGGAATATTTGCAGGAGATGCAATAGAAAGACTTGATAAATCATGTGTCAAGGAAATTGTGGTTACAAATACAGTACCGTTAGAAGAGAAAAGGAAAATAGATAAAATTAAGGTTATTTCTATAGCTCCTCTTTTTGCTGAAGCTATTAGAAGAGTAAATGAAGGAAAAGCTTTAGGAGATTTGTTTTTGTATGAAAAATAGATAATTTTTAAGAGATAAGTGAAATCTAGTTAATGATTAAATAATATTTAAAAGCTACAGTTAGGTAAGGTTGTTTTTTTATATTAGATATATTATAATAAAAGTAGAAAAATGTTTTTAGGAGAAAGAAGTATGAGTACAAAAGATTTAGTAAAAAGCGAAGTAGAAGATTATGCTAAATTTGATTTAATTAGATATGCACAGGTTTGGGAAGATGCAGATATCTTATTAGAAGCATTGAAAATAAATGAAAATGACAATATTTTATCAATTGCATCTGCAGGTGAAAATGCGCTAGCAATGCTTACAAAAAATCCGAATAAAGTTTATGCAATTGACTTAAACTCAAATCAAATAGCATGTGCAGAATTAAAAAAGATTGCATATAAGTTTTTAAATTATGAAGAATGTATGCAGTTAATAGGTGTTTTTGATAGCACTAATCGAATTGATATATATAACAAAATTAAAAATGAGTTAAGTGATGAATCACAAAAATATTTTGATGAAAATATAGAGATTATAAAAAAAGGGATAATACATACAGGAAAATTTGAAAAATATTTCCAAATATTTGGACAGAAAGTTTTGCCACTAATACATAGCAAAAAAACAAGGAAAGAATTATTAGAAAAAAAGACAAGAGAAGAGAGAATGTTTTTCTATAACAAGAAGTGGAATAACTTAAGATGGAATTTATTATTTAGAATATTTTTCTCAAGAACTGTGATGGGAAAATTAGGCAGGGATAAAGCTTTTTTTAGATATGTAAATGTAAATGTTGCTGAGCATATTTTAGCAAGAACAAAATATGCAATAACAGAGTTGGATACTTCTGAAAATTCTTATTTATATTATATAATAAATGGAAAATATGAAAATGTGTTACCATTAGCATATAGAAAAGAATATTTTGAGACAATAAAAAACAACATAGATAAATTAGTTTTATTAAAAGAATCTGTAGAGACATTTATAGAAAGAGATGATATAGATTATATTAGTAAATATAATTTAAGCGATATTTTTGAATATATGGATGATTCTCAAATGTGTAAAATATTTGAAAAAATGAGTACAAAATCTGAAAAAGGAACTCTTATTGCATATTGGAATATGTTAGCAGACAAAAGATTATCAAAGTATTTTGAAAACTTAGATTTTAAAGAAAAAGAGTCAGAGGAATTACTAAAAAAAGATAAGGCATTCTTTTATAGTAAATTTATTGTAGAAGAAATTGTTTAGAGAATGGAGAAAGTAATGATAATAGAATGGAAAAGCATATTATTAATAATATCAATAGTATTTATAATGCTTTTAATAATAAAATTAATAGATAAAAAAATAAAACTAAATGGAGAAGTAAAAAGAAAAATGTTTCATACAAGTATGGGAATATCAATGCTATTATTACCACATATTTTTACTTCAACATTATCTGTAGCTATGCTTGGAATTATTGCATTAGTAATAATGTATTTTTTAAAAAACACGAAATTAAAAAATAGTTTAGGAACAATACTTTATGATGTTGATAGAGAGTCATTAGGAGAAATATTTTTTATATTATCAGTTTTTTTAATATTTTATTTATCAAAGGGTGACAAGATTTTGTACAGTATTCCAATATTAATATTAACATTTGCAGATAGCACAGCTGCACTTATTGGAAAAAATTATGGAAAAAATAATTTGGCACAGTTTAATGAAGATACAAAAAGTTTAGAAGGAAGTTTTATGTTTTTTATGGTTGCATTTATGGCAACTCTTGTTCCAATACTTCTATATACAAATGTAGGTAGAGAAGAAACATTAATTATATCTGCAATAGTGGGTTTTAATGTTGCATTAGTAGAAATGATTTCTCATTCTGGGAATGACAATTTATTAATTCCTTTAACAACTTTTGCTTTTGTATCTACACATGTAGTATATGATTTACATACATTAAGATTACACTTAATATTTTTTATAGTAATATTTTTACTTGTTACAATTGCAAATAGAGTTAAAGCGCTAAGTAAGTTAGCACTAGTAGAAGCAATAGTAGTTGGTTATTTAACTACAATACTTTATGGAGGATATGCTATTATACCACCATTAATTTTGATAATGACAATAATGAGATTACCAAAAAGAAGAACTAATGAAAAAGGTAATATATATGATGCTAGAATTATAGAAACTAATGTACTTATCCCAATATCAATTTGTGGACTTGTTGCAATAACAGGATGGAAAAAAGAATTTTTTATGATTTATGCTACAGCTTATGCTATGCATTTAATTGTAAATACATTTGTTAGATTAAAGTATTATATTAATTTATCAGAAATAGATAGTATTTTACTATCTATTGCAAAAGGAATAGGATTAATTTTTATACCAAGTTTAATCATACAAAAATTGGTATTTAATGAAATGATAAGTTTTATAATGCTTATTACAATGTTTATTGCTATGGTTTTAAGTGCTGTGATGATTTATATTAAAAAGAAAAATGTAAAAATAGAAGAAATATCAATAGATAATGGATTTATGCATATGAAAATTGTATTTATTTTAACTATGGTAATAGGAGCAGTACAGTTTATTCAAATACTTTAGAAGAGAAGGGTTTTTATGGAATTTAAAATAGAAGAAAAAGGAAAAGGTATTAAAGTAGTTTTAATTGATGAAGAAAAAGAAATTGCTAAAGCAACTTGTTATTTTGAAAACACTCCTATTGTGGAGAATAAAAATATAGGATGTATAGGAGAATTTGAAACAGAGGATAAAGAAGCTGGAGCTAAAATTTTAAATAAATGTGAAGAGATTTTAAAAGAAAAAAATGTTAGTTTAATTGTTGCTCCGATGAATGGAAATACATGGAAAAAATATAGGACAATGAAATATACAAATGGAGATGATTTGTTTTTATTAGAAAATGTAAACCCTATGGAACATAATGAAATTCTAAAAGAAGCAGGGTTTGAAGAAATAGATACATATACTTCAACAAAAGGATTTATAAAAGATGCATATAAGTCAGAAGCATTAGATTTAGCAGAAGAAAATTTGAAAAATGAAAACATAACAATAAGAAATTTTAATAAAGAAAACTACATTGAAGACTTAAAGAAAATTTTTAATGTTTCAAAACAAAGCTTCACTAGAAATCCATTCTATACGCCAATAGAGGAGGAAGATTTTTTAAAACAGTATGAACAATATGTTACTATGTGTGATGAAGAATTAATTTTAATAGCTGAAAAAGATGGACAGGAAGTAGGTTTTGTATTTTGTGTTCCAAATTTTAATGAGGCTAAAGAAGGTAAGAAAATAGAGACACTTATTCTTAAAACTATAGCTGTTTTACCAGAATATGAATATTTGGCAATTGGAAATGTGCTTTTAAATAGAATCTCAAAAGTTGCTGAAAATAAAGGATTTTTAAAATGGATTTTTGCGTTTATGTATAGTAATAATACTTCTCAGAAAATGGCAAAAAGAAATGGGACTGAAGTTATTAGAGAATATGCACTATACGGAAAAAAATTAAAACAATAAGCTTCGTCTTGCGTTGTTAAAATTTTATCCAAAAATACTCATGTACTCTATGTACACTCCGTTTTTTGAATAAAATTTTGCCTAGCAATACTCGCTTCTTGTTTTAATTTAAGGAGGAATTTTATAATGAACCTAGCAAATCAATTGGTTATAAATTACAATAATAGACCAAATAAAATTTGTTTAATTCAAAATAATAAAAAAATTACGTATGAAGATTTATATAAAAAAGTATCAAACTTTAAAAAATATATAGAACAAAAGGGGATAAAAAAAGGAGATAAGGTATTGGTTTTAACTCCTATGTCAATTGATTTATATGTTACTCTTCTTTCAGTATGGGCACTTGGTGCAACAGTGTGTTTTATGGATGCAGGATTTATAAAAAACGGAATGAGGAAAAATGAATTTGATGATATAAATGCAGTTATTGGTATAAGCAAATATATTTTGTACTCCAATATAAATAAAAATTTAAGAGGACTAAAAATAAAAATAAATACAAACATAATTGAAAAATTTAATGAAGATAACAAATTAGAAATTCAAGAAGTAGATAAAGATTTTCCAGCTATTATGACATATACAAGTGGAACAACAGGAAAGCCTAAAATAGCTGCAAGAAGTCATGATTTTTTACAATGTCAAGCAAACATTTTACAGAAACATTTAAAATATGAAAGTGAAGATATTGAGCTTTCTTCAATACCAATTTTTACACTATCTAATATAGATATAGGAATTACTACTGTAATAGCAAATGCAAATTTTTCTAATTTAGGTAGCTCAAATTCTCGAAAGCTTGTTACTCAAATAATAGATAATAAAATAAATAGGCTAATGGCAGCTCCTGGAGTACTTAATTTAATAATTATTTTTTGCTTGAAATATGATATCACATTGAATAACATAAAAAAGGTTTTTACAGGTGGAGGAGCAATATTTTTAGATTTTATAGAGAATTTAAAAAAAGTTTGTCCAAATGCAAAAATATATACTCTATATGGTTCAACAGAGGCAGAACCTATTGCAGAACTTGATATTGATGAAATGACTTTTAAAGATTATGAAGATACGAAAAATGGAAAAGGAATTTTGGCGGGAAATATAATTGGTGTAGATGATTGTCGAATTATAAAAACAGGAAAAGATGAGATTGGTAGTATTACAGAAAAAGAGTTTAAAAATATGCAAGCTGATGATGTTGGAGAAATAGTTGTAACAGGAGGCAATGTATTAAAAGGATATGTAAATGGAATAGGAGACAAGGAAAATAAATTTAAAGTAAATGATAGAATTTATCATAGAACAGGTGATTTAGGATTAATAGATGAGAATAACAAATTGTGGCTTAGAGGCAGAATTAAAGAGCCATATTTTAACATAGAAGCATGCCTACATTCAAAACTTAAAATTGGAAAAACAGCTATTTTTAAAACTAATGACAAACTTATTTTAGTTCTAGAAAAAAGTGACTTGAGTACTGAAGAAGAAATAAAAAATGCAGTTTCATTTGAAAAGATTGATGAGATAAAATATGTAAAGAAAATTCCTGTTGATAAAAGACATAGTACAAAAGTAGATTATAAAGAATTAAAAAGAATTTTAGAAATGGAGTAATTATGAATTTTATAAAAAAATGGTATATATATCAAAAGGAAAGATTTCCAATATTAAAATATGGAATATACATATTTGCGATTGTATTTTCAGTATTTTGCTATTGCAATTATATTGCCCCTAAAATTTATATAAATCAAATAGAAATTTTAAAAAGAACGACTAATAGCATTTATCCAAGCAAATACACAATAGATTATTTTAAATTGATTCCAATGTTTTGCGTAGCTTTTTTACAATTTTTAATGGTAAGAATTGTTGATGAGTTTAAAGATTATGAAGAAGACTGCAAATATAGACCATACAGGCCAGTTCCAAGAGGTTTAATCACTTTAAAAGAATTAAAAATATTATTTATAATATGTATAATAATACAATTTTTTATAACTTTTATTTGTAAAGCAGGAGCTTTTGCTCCAATTACACAAATAGTATTATTGCTGGTTTTATGGGGATATTTTTTCATAATGTCAAAAGGATACTTTATGAAAAAATTTATAGATAAACATTTATTATTTGAAGTATTTTTAGATGAACTAATGATGCCAATAATGGTAATGTATTTAGCATCTTTTGTATATGATATAAATTTATTAATGATGGTTCCATTTTTAATAATGTCATATCTTGTATCTTGGATAGTTGAAATAGCAAGAAAAGTAAGATGCAAAGAAGATGAAGAAAAAGGTGTAAGAACATATACAGCAGTATTGGGAATAAAAAATGCTACCCTATTATTAAGTGCACTAGAAGTAGTTTTAGCTTGTATTCAAGGAATAATATTAAAAAATTATACTATTTCAGTTATATGCTTAATTTTAGCAGTTATTTTAATTAATATTGGATTTATAACAAAACAAAGTAGAAAATTTGCTAAACTTACAGAATTATCAGCAAATATATATATTTTCCTAGTTTATTTTAGTATGGGATTATTATTATAAGGAGAACGAAAGATATGAAATATGTATTAGAAAGTGATAATAACAATTACGAACTTATGGGAGGAAAGGCTACAGCTTTATCTAAAATTGGAAAAGTATTAAGTAATATTCCAAATTGGTTTGTTGTAGCATATACTGGATTTAATAAAGAAACAAAAAGCATTGAATATGAGGCTGAAAAAGAAATAGAACAAAAGTTAGAAGAATTTTCAGATAATGATTATTTTGCAGTTCGATCATCAGCAGAAAATGAAGACTCAAGTGACAACTCTTTTGCAGGACAATTTGATACATTTTTGTATGTAAAAAAACAAGATGTTATTCAAAAAATATGTGATGTATATTTATCAGCATTTTCAGAAAGAATTGATACATACAGAAAAGAAAATAATATAGAAGAAATAATGATTCCATCTGTTATAGTACAGCGAATGGTAAATTCGGAAAAAGCTGGGGTTGCATTTGGAGCAAATCCTGTTAATTCAAACATAAAGGAAGTTGTTGTATCAGCAGTTTTTGGCTTGGGAAGTGGACTTGTAGATGGTATTGCAACAGCAGATACATATAAGATAGAAAATAACAAAATTGAAAAAGAAATTGTTTCAAAAGATTTTATGCATGTTTTAGATGGAAAAGATGTAATTCAAAAAGAGGTAAGCAAAGAGCAAAAAAATGTACAAGTATTAAGTGATAAACAAATTCTAGAAGTAAAAGATTTAGTAAAAAAAGCAAGCGAATTTTTTGGAAGATATCAAGACATTGAGTGGGCATATGAGGGTGAAAAACTTTATTTGCTACAGTCTAGACCTATAACAACTTTAACAAATAGTAAAGAAGGAAAAATAAATGTGTTTGATAACAGCAATATAGTAGAAAGCTATGGAGGAATTACAACACCTTTAACATTTTCTTTTATAAGAATGGTATATGAAAATGTTTATATAGAATTATGCAAAATATTTAATGTAAAACAAGAAAAAATAGAGATGAACTCTAGCATGTTCAAAAATATGCTTGCACTTATTGATGGAAGAGTTTATTACAACTTGTATGGATGGTATGGCTTACTTTCCATGTTTCCAGGACTTGGAAGTAATAAAAAATTCATGGAGCAAATGATGGGAGTAAAAGAATCTTTACCAGATGATTTATTTCCTGTACCTCAAGCTACATTTAAAGATAAAATAGGACTTATAAATACAGGATGGGGATTAGTAAAAGGCTTTTTAAAAATTAGAAAAATGACAGATAAGTTCTATGATAGACTAAATGATGCATTAGAAGATAAAGACATAAATAGTATGGATTTATACGAGTTACACGATTATTATTATGAGCTTGAAAAAAAGCTTTTACATAAGTGGGATGCACCACTTGTAAATGATTTTTTAGCTATGATTTTTTATGGCCAATTAAAAGAACAATGTAAAGAACTTTTTCAAGAAGAAGGAAATATGGTACATAATGATTTACTGTGTGATGAGGGTGGAATAATAAGCAGTGAACCTGCTAAAAGAATTAAGCAAATGGCAAAAATAGCAAAAGATAATGAAGAACTTATAAAACTATTAGAAAATAAAGACTTTTTATATGTTCAAAAAGAGCTTCCTAAATATGAAGAATTTAATAAAATGCTTAATGAATATTTAGATAAGTTTGCAGATAGATGCTTAGAAGAACTAAAATTAGAAACACTTACACTTAGAGATAATCCTGCAAGTTTATATTCGTCTATTGCAACATTTGCAAAAAGAATAAAAGAAAAAGGACTAGAAGAAATAGATGAGAGAAAGAATAGAGAGAATGCAGAAAAAAGAGTAAGAGAAAAATTAAGATTTAAATTTACAAAAAAAGCTAAATTTGATTTTATTTTAAAACAAGCAAGATATACTGTAAAAAATAGAGAAAATCTTAGATTTGAAAGAACTAGACTTTTTGGAAGAGTAAGAGAGCTATTTTTAAGAATAGGTTTTATTCTAACATCTATGAATGTAATTGAAGATAAAAGAGATATTTTCTATTTAGAAGTAGATGAAATATTATTCTATATTGACGGGAAATCAACCACAAATAATCTAAAAGACTTAATAGCTATTAGAAAAGAACAATATTTAAAATATCAAAATATGAGTCCAGATGATAGATTTTATTCTTATGGAGCAGTTAATATTGGAAATAGTTTTAAAAGAGAAAGTAATGTACAACCAGGAAAAAAATCAAAATTAGAATTAAAAGGAATTGGAGCATCTCCTGGAAAGGTTACAGGAAGAGTAAGAGTAATTAGAAATCCTGAAAAAGCAAAATTAGAACAAGGAGAGATACTTGTTGCAGAATTTACTGATCCTGGATGGATAATGCTATTTCCTGCTGCAAGTGGAATATTGGTTGAAAGAGGAAGCTTGCTTTCACATTCAGCTATAGTTTCAAGAGAGCTTGGAATTCCAGCTGTTGTTGGAATAACAGGATTAATAGATACTCTAAAAGACGGAGATATTGTTGAACTAGATGGAACTTCTGGAATAGTAAAAGTAAAAAATCAAGAAATAAGAAATTTAAGAGAATTATTGTATAATTCTGCAGATGAATATGGAGAAAAAATACTATATCCAGAAAAGAATATTACATATAAAGAATTTAAAGAAAGAGTAACTTCATTATTTGGATATTTAGCTGATGAAGGATTTAAAAATATTGCTATTTTATCTGAAAATAGATATGAGTGGGAATTGACATTTTTTGCAATAGTTTGTAGTGGGAAAAATGTTATACCTATAGATAAAAGTTTGCCTAAAGATGAAATCGAAAATATTATAAATAGTGCAAAAATAGAAGTAGTATTTTGCTCAGAAAAATATGAAAATGAATTAAAAGAAATAAAAGAGAATAATCAATATCTAAAAAGCGTTATATCTTTTGAGAGTACTGATTTTACTACTTTTATTAGCCAAGAGTCAAGAGAACTAGATAGCATAGAAATACAAGATGATGACAATTGTGCGATTATATTTACTTCTGGAACAACAAAAAATCCTAAAGGTGTAATGCTAACTCATAAAAACATTTGCTCAAATATAGTTAATGTGTCAAAAGTATTTGAAATTACACAAAATGATAAATGCTTATCTGTAGTGCCACTAAATCATGTATTGGAAGGATTATTTTGCTTTTTACAATCTTTTTATAAAGGAGCAGAAAGAGTATTTTGTAATGAGCTAGATGAAATAATAGAATATATAAAAAAATACAATATTACATTTATGGGAGCTGTTCCAGCAATTTATAAATATTTATTTAAGCAAAAAGATGAATTAAAAAAAGAAGCAAATCATATAAATATGTTTATGAGTGGGGGAGCTAAAATAGAAGAATACCTTATAGAAGGATTTAAAGAAATAGGAATTCAGTTAGTACAAGGATATGGTTTAACAGAATCTTCTCCAATTGTAAGTATAGAAAATAAAAATAGTAATAAAATAGGCTCAGTTGGAAGAATATTACCAGGAGTAAAAGTTGCAATAAAAGAGCAAGATGAAAACAGAATAGGTGAGATATTAGTAAGAGGTGAAAATATAACAAAAGGCTATTTCGAAAATGTGGAAGAAACTAAAAATACAATTATTGATGGATGGCTACATACCGGTGATTTAGGAAAAATAGATGAAGAAGGATACTTATTTATCTGTGGAAGAAATAAAGATTTAATAATACTTGAAAATGGTAAAAAAATATTTCCAAGTGAGATAGAAAATTTATTAAACAAGATAGAAAATGTAAAAGAGTCATTTGTATATGAAAAAAACAATAAATTATATGCAAAATTGGTATATTTAAAAGATGAATTTGCAAATAAAACAGAAGACGAAATATATGGTGTATTTATGAAAAATATTAAAGACGTAAATGAAACTCTTCCTCAATTTAAGAAAATTAGCGATATAGTTTTATCTACAGAAGAATTAGAAAAAACAATAACAGGAAAAATAAAGAGAAATGCTGAATTAGATAAAACTATAAAGCAAGAATCTATTGATAATAGTGAAAATAACGAAGATACACATTTAGGAAAAATTAAGAATATTTTAACAAACCAACTAGGAAATAAAGAAATAAATCTTGAGTCTGAATTAGTAAGAGACCTAGGTGCAGATTCCTTAGATTTGGTAGAGATATTTCTTTCGATAGAAAAAGAATTTGATATAAAAATTACAAAAGAGCAAAGAATGGGGGCTAAAAAGGTTAAGGATATTTTAGATATAATGAAAAATATCGAAAAACAATAATTTAATATTGACAAACAATAAAAAATATGATAAAATACTTCCATAATAAAAGTGGAGGTATTTTATTTTGTGTGACTAATTTGTAGAGTAAGATACAATGCCTTTAATAAAAAATGAAAGGATAGGATTATTATGGAATTAACAGGAAAAAAAGGAATAGGTAACTTATTAAAAATATTTTTACAAGTATGTTTTTATGCAGGAATATTGGTTTTAATAGGATTACCATTTATTTTGAATTTTATGGGACTAAACCTTAATGCATGTATGTTTGTTATATATCCAAACGGAATTGTCTTATTAGTTATAGCAAGAAAATTTATTAAATTATTTGATAGTTTGAAAAATAATGAACCATTTAGCGAAAAAAATGTTAAAATTTTAAAAAGAGCAGGTATAGCAGCATTGATAGGATCATTTTTATGGTTATTAGATTTTCTTTATGAAGTTTTTCTTGCAAAATCAGAAACAATAGTATCTAATTTAGCATTAATATTTTTGTGTATATTATTTTTAGGAGTTGCAATTGCTTTATATATTTTATCAGAATTATTTAAACAAGCAACTGAGTATAAACAAGAAAATGAATTAACGATATAGTTAGTTTAAAAGAGCATTTATACCCAAAATTAGTATATGTGCAAAACCAAAAATGATAGACACATAATGTGAAGGAGGAAACGATGATAATAGTTAATTTAGATGTAATGATGGCAAAAAGAAAAATTTCATCTTATGAACTTGCAGAAAAAGTTGGAATAACCCCAGCCAATTTATCTATATTAAAAACAAATAAAGGAAAAGCTATAAGATTTTCTACATTAGACAAAATATGTGAAGTTTTAAATTGTAAGCCAGGTGATATTTTGGACTATGAAGAAGTCGATAATTCCGAAAATATTTTATAGAGTTTAGATGTATCATATAAAGGAACTACTATGAAATTTCTAAAGTAGCTATGTAACAATAAGAAAAAATTTAGTGGAAAGGAATGATGAAAAAATGATTGATATATTTTTAGGAGCAATAATTTTTGCTGTATGGAGTGTAACATTATTTTATGGCAAAGCAATAGGGCTTTCTATGCTACTTTATATAGTACCAATCACTTCATTTATAATTTATATTATAGAAAAACGAAACAATGATGTAAATAAAAATGCAAAACTTTTAATGATACCAATTGTACTTTTATCAATTACATATTTTTTATATAACAATTTGTTTTTTAATGGATTAAATGTATTAATAATACCTACATTAATTGTTTTAATGATATTAGGATTATTTAAAGAAAAATTTGAACTAAAATTAAACATATTTTCAAAATTATTTAAGGTATTTTTTAAACCATTTGATAACATAGGAGAGGCTTTGAAAAAATCAAGAAAGATTTTTGATCAAAAAGATAAGACAAACATTGATTTAGAAAAAAGAAAAAATATAAAAAGGGTTATTAAAGCATTACTTATAACAATCCCAGTAGTATTTGTAATAATTTGTCTTCTTTCAAGTGCAGATCAAATTTTTGGAAATGTATTTGGAAACATAATAGAAAATGTTTTTGACTTAATTAGAGGAATTCAGCTTTCTACTGTAACAGAAATCACAATTCTTATAATATTTGCATTTTTTTATTTATTAGGATTTTTCTACTATATTTCTTCAAAATTTGAAATAGATAATAAAGAAAAAATCGATAAGAAAAAAGATAGCTTTACTATAAAAATGATACTTGGCGCTTTAGATGTAATTTATTTAATATTTTGTTATATACAAATAAAATCATTATTTATGAGACAAACAAATATTAATTACGCAGAATATGCAAGACAAGGATTTTTTCAATTAATGATAGTATCTTTAATAAATCTATATACTATATTGCTTGCTAAAAAAAGAGAAATGCAAGATGAAACTAAAAATAAATATATAAAAATAATGTGTTTAGCAATGATAGTATTCACATTTATTATACTAATTTCTGCAGCATATAGAATGTATCTATATGAAAGTGTTTATGGCTATACATTTTTAAGGCTTTTGGTATATTGCATATTATTTACAGAAGCGGTTATGCTAATTCCAACAATTATGTATATTATAGACAAAAAGATAAATTTGCCAATTGTTTATTTTACAATAGTTACGAGTGTATATATATGTATGAATTTTGCAAATTTTGAAAATATAATTGCAAAAAGAAATGTTGATAGATACCTTCAAACAGGAAAAATAGATTTGCTTTATTTGGAAATGGATACAGGAACAGATGCAATTAAACAAATTGTGAGAATATTAGATGCAAATGAAAATGAAGTAGGAATAAAGCCAGAGACTAGAAGATATTTGCAGGAAATGTATTTTGACTTAGAATCAGAAGGTATGGATTTTAGAGATTTGAATCTTTCTAAAATATTGGCTAAGAAAAAGATAAGTGAAAGATTGGGGAAAATATGGGATTTGATGGATTATTAAAAAATACTTAGTTTCTATTGACAAACACAGAAAAACATATTATAATAAATATATTATAACTTTCTAGGTAATAATAGAAAAGAGGAAAAATTTTGAAAATCATAAAAGGAAAAGCATATATAAGAGATTATAAAAAGAAAATAGAATATAAACACTTACATAAGGAAATACAAAGAATAAAAGATATACAAGATTTAATACTTGATTTCAAAA
>Ga0247608_10001041_pt1 | contig 40788 bp, 24 predicted proteins | sample 176DNAGHGlowgp2_FD_193490 | JGI IMG/M metagenome (GOLD analysis project Ga0247608, IMG submission 193490) | Sheep rumen microbial communities from Palmerston North, Manawatu-Wanganui, New Zealand - 1766 DNA GHGlow gp2 | ecosystem: Host-associated > Mammals > Digestive system > Stomach > Rumen ...
CTTGGTGCCTTTGGTGCGAATGTCTTCTTGTTGTCGTTGTTTGTGTTTTTGAAATTAGCCATATTTCTCTGGTCCCTTCATAAATAATTTTCATTTCCCCACTTACGTGGATATTGATTATCTTTTAGTTATATGCAAAATAAAAAAATATGCAGGAGGGGAGTCCTGCATATTATAAGAATCGTTTAATCCTTGAGAGAGTCCGGAATATTCTGCAGGAATACGTACTTATTAGAAATGATATTTCTAAGTTCCATTATCTGCTGTTCAGCATCCTCAAGCGTATACTGTATAAGAGTTCTTGATCCATTCGGAAGAACTGCTGTCTCCGCAAGTGTGCTAGCTTTATTTTCACCCAAACCTTTATATCTGGTGACCTTTGGTGTATATGAAGCGAACATATGGCATAGCTCATATAATGACCTCTGCTGACCATTTACCATAAAGTAAGGCTTTTCATTATCGATGCTAGCGAAGCACGGAGCTGCATTTGGAAGACATAAATCATCCACATATATTTTATGTACTGTATAGTCATATACAGTTTCAATATATCTCTTCTTATTAGCCTGAGATACTGCAGTATATGGGAACTTTGATTCGATAGCCTTTTTGAACTTAGCGAATGGAAGATCCCTATGCTTTACTATCTGCTCAAGAATAATCGGAGGTGTAGCTGATGAAGCTGCGCATGAATTGAATAAACTTACGAAATCCTTATTACGTAAAAGAATACCTATAAGATCCTTTGATGAAATCTTCTTCTTAGAATCTATATCTTTTACTTCATTCTCTTTGCAGAACTCCTGCTGTACATATTTGTAGAATGACATATCGTCTGGGAAGTACTGCATCTTTCCAGCTACCTTTGCACCATAAAGTGGAGGTACACATCGATATACTCTTCCAGCCATAATAAGTTCCGGATAATACTTCATGAAGAATATTAACCATAAGCAATCGATATGTGAACCATCATCATCGGCGTCGGCGAAGAATATTATCTTATCGTATGGACACTTCGAAATATCTTCACATGGCTGATGCTTTGCTGGATTTGCTGGCTGTATATTTAAAATGGTTACCAAACCATTGATTTCCTCATTCTCAAACATCGCGGCTCTAGAATTTTCAAATGCATTAAGACACTTACCTCTGAATGGATACAGCGCCTGAATATCGTGATTACAGGCGGTCTTAGCTGTGCCTAAAGCTGAATCACCCTCTACCAAGAATAACTCTAAGTGCTTCTTATTATTTGCCGGAACAAACTTTGCCGGTAATCCTCTGTTTAAAGAAGACTTCTTATACTTAGCCATGACCTTAGTTGCAGTCTTTTCTTGATTCTGTCTGAGGTTTGCCATATCTTTAAAGAACTCACAAAGTTTCTTAAGATCATTTGTATTAACCTTAGACCACTCTTCAAGCCCTGCGCACATTGCATCCCTACAGAACTTTCTCATTTCTGGGGATGTAAGCTGATCCTTAGCTTGTCCCTTATATACTGCCTTAATCAGATAAGCAGAAATAACAGCTTTGAGTCCCTGCTTGATATCTTTATCTGTAACTACAAGCTTAGACTTAGTAGCAGCAAGATAAATAGTATTCATGTAGTTTTTGAACCACTTGCATATACCATCGATTGTACCATCTACATGAGTACCATGGTCTACTGTAGGTGATGTATTACAGAACGATTTTATCTGTTCATCTTCCATCTGACCAGAATATGTAAAGAGTACTTCGATCTTCTTTGTACCATCATCAACGCATATCGGAATCTCCTGAACCATTGCGTTGGCGATAAAGTTTGATAAGAATACTCGAATACCGTCTTTATTTTCCAAAGTAAATGTCTGAGGCTTCTTGCCTTTCTCGACACCAGTGAATATAACTGTTGTACCAATTGCGGTAAGAGGTACTATGTCTTTAACAAGATCAAACACAACCGTCCATGGAACGTCTATAACACCCATATACTTCGTTGACGGTTTAAACCTGATTACAGTACCCTGTTTATTTGTTTTATTAGGAATATCATGTTCCTTTTTAACTGGAACACCTTCTTTGAATTCTATCCTTCGTCCGCCAACTCCAGCAACGTAGGATTCTACAATGAAGTATTCCGATAAGCAGTTTACAACAGTCGATCCACAACCGTTTTTACCTGCGTCATAATCTCCTTCTTTTTTATTGTAATTAGAAGATGAGTGAGTGTTACCAAAGATCTGTTCGAGCATACCGAATGGAATTCCCGAACCATGGTCTTCAATAGTTACTTCCTGTTTTGTATCATCTATGGTCATTAAAATAACCGGATCCATTATTTTTATAGATGGATCTCTCATAGACTTAGCAATGATGTCGAAACTGTTCTGCACAATCTCTCGTACCATCGTAATATAACCTTTGTTTCCTAATTCGCCAATGAATACGTCTGGTGTTTGATGAATCTTTTCTGCATCAGTTTCCAAGAATTCGAAACGTTTAGCATAATCATCCATCGCCTGCTGATATTCATTGACTGGGGCTGTTGTCTTTTTTGCCATTATTATCCTCCTTACATTAAAAAAGAGAGATGGGAAATCCCATCTCCCTTCTTTTCTAAAGCTGTGGGCTTTATTTTACTGTTACTAGCACATTAATTTTTATCAGATTGTCTGTGCAGTAGTAGTGGTTGTCATGTTGCTAACATCAGGAGTTCCTGTTGCATTCGGAACATACAGTCCTGCGTTAGTTGGAGGTGTCTGCTGTGCAGGCTGAGCAGGAGCAGGCTGAGCTGCTGGTGTAGCAGTCTGTGCAGGAGCCTGAGCTGCTGTCTCCGGCGGAATTCCATATGGATTTGATGGAGCTACCGGAGGAGTTGCTGTTGCTCCAGGCATCTGAGATGCTGGAGCCTGATACTGCTGATATGGTGAATAAGCCTGTACCTGTGGCTGAGCCTGAACTAATGGGTTAGGAGCCTGTGGTGGCTGATATCCGCCATACTGCTGACCATACTGGTACTGGTTCTGGTATGTCTGCTGACCATACTGAGGTCCCTGATATGGTGGCTGATATGCCTGATAGCCCTGATATGGAGCCATAATCGGAACACCTGTCGGTGCATAATCGCTTGATATAGGACCTGGTGTTGTTCCATATGCCTGTGTTCCATATGCAGGTGGTGTATACATTGAACCTGCTGTGTAGAGTTTGCTAATCTGATTCTTGCTATCCCACTGCTGCTTAGCAAGTCTGTAAGCATCAGGGATCTTAGCAATCCAATCCATTACTGGATAGAACTGTTCAACTACATCCTTCGGAGGAGCAAGCCACATAAACTTTGTGGTATCCATTACATCCAGAAGGAAGTTTGTTGTAGCTTCGATGTCTTTCTGCGGAACTTCAACAAAGTGGAAATCCTGGTTGCAGATATTGCAGTGCCAGAGATTCTCGCCCTGCTTAAAGTAGCCATCAAGTAATCCTGTCTTTGGATTCTTGTGTGTGCACTTCGATCTAGCAGCCTGTTCCTTAGAGATGCTCCAAACCTCGTGCTTCTTCTGTTCGAGAGACTTGAGTTCGTCATCTGTAAGGTAGTTAATACCAGTTATCTGTCCATTTCGAACGTTATAAACGTTCTGGTTAGGCACTGCTCCGGCGTATGGCTGCTGGTACATTGTCGGATCCCATGGCGGAGTTGTGCCTCCTGGCTGTGTGTAATATCCATTTCCCTGAGGAGTGAATACTGTCTGACCTCCGCCGTAGTAGTTAGGGTTCTGATTTGCGTTCATCATTTGGAAATAACCTCCTAATTAAATATTAATTTCCGGAGACGTGATTTGTCTCCGGATACATGCTTATTATATATAATTACAAATCTGTTTATACTTATGTAATTAATAAATATTAGATTCGTAATCCTTATCTGTATTAGAGTAATCTCCAGTCAGATAAGTTTCAACTCTGTCGAGTCTACCTGTGAGTCTCTTAAACTGTTGCTGAATCTTTTCAAGAGCGTCTCCGCTTGCTACAGTTGAAATAAACTCATTAGTTTTCTCTTTATTGTATACTGTCACCAGACCGATAATCTGAGCATATGTATATGCATAAACCTGATATATCCAAGAATCGGATTTAAGGTTTCTCTGATATGGTTCTTTATCGATCGGTACTCCTGAATTGTATGCATAGATTGTATCTAATGATGTGTTATCTGGCATACATATTGCGTAGAGGGTTTCATTTGCATCATCCCATATTACTATGGAAGTTCTTTCATCTACAAATGAGCCTTCAGCCAGTTTTATCTTGAAGAAGACATGCTCATTGTTTCCTCTGAGCAAATCTCTTGTTTGAATTACGTTCATAGAGATACCTCCTTAAATAAGATTATTCAAATGTTTAAGTTGGTATCCCTATAGTAATTTTAAAACGCATCCTTAAAATTATCAAGTACAGTCTTCTGTAATGATAAAAGATGTGTTTCAATAATCTGAGGGAATACATAAACCCCAGTGTTGTTGTATGTATTCATTGCATAGTTAAGAATATCTACAACCTGTGTGAACGTATCGAGAATACGCTGATAAGCGAGAATTCTGGTCTGCAGTACACCAAAGAACTGTACATCAAACTCATCGCTTGAAACTCTCAATCCATCCTGAGCTAAAGCGGCATATCTATTTGCATTGTCACATTCATTTATTATATATGTGAGAATTGTTGTGTCTGTTCTAAGACCATTTACGAATTCCCTCACAATAAACTTTCTTGGACGACCAATAGAAGCTATTATACGCCTTGCCTCTCTTATCATATTTTTATCTCGCTCGAAATTAGCTTCGGTTACAAACACCGAATTGAACAGCTCCATTTCGAGTTTCGATTTTTCAAAGTCTCTCTGCTTTCTAAGTCTTTGTGCTTCGATCATCATTTGATCTATTATTGTGCGATCTTTTAATGAATCGAATGCTGAAAGCTTCTGAGAGAACATCATGTACTCTTGCGTATTATAATAATCATCTATCATCTTCTCTCGAATATAGTTCCGAGATTTTATTGGTAGTGAGTTAATATAATTAGAGTCCACCTTGCTCATCGCATTATATAACGATTTACTTTCTCGAGTTCTGTTATCGAGCATCGGTATTACGTTAGCAATGAACTTGCTAGAATTGAACGCTTCAGGATACATATCATATGTGACTGTTCCTCGTTCAAATTTTGGAATCATTCTATTGAATCCATCCGGCATAGCAATCGGATTCACGTGCTCCATCCATGCGTTTCCAAACATTGAATTCCTGCTCTTCTGTTCATCAAACCAATTGTTGAACTTCTGTGGAATGTGATTCTTGTTTGGATTACTAACTGGCTGAAATCCCATGCATTATTCCTCCTTTAATGCGTCTTTGCAGTCGTTGATGTCATAATCTTCTTCTGGCATTCCTCCTGCTTCGTATGATTTTATTATCTCGTCTACATCTCTAATCAAGATCGGTTCGACCTCTTCCGGATGATTGACGATCATTTTCAAGAAATCGTATAATGATGCCTGAATCCAGATGTTCTTCTTGTTCTGGTTAGACAATTCGATATTCTTACAGAATACACAAGACTCTTCGATCATATTATAGATCTCTCTGTCTGTGTAATCGCTTAACACTGATTCGAAGTATAAGTCGAAAAGACTTCTCATTACTTCATTTTTCGATCCCGTAATCTCTTTCACATTATAAGCATCATAGGCTCTGTCTTCCGCTTCGCCTATAGCGTCAGTCGTGATAAGATCACGTATAATGAATTTATACTTTTTACGTACTACCTGCTTTACTGCAGGTTCTTTCTCCCTTAAAGTAGGGTCTTCTTCTGTGTGTCTGAACATATCAGACATCTGTAACTGTGCCATTTTATTTCCTCCTTAAGAAATTAAATTGAGGTACAGATTTTTTGATCTGTACCTCTTCATAATATATAACTTACCCCTCATTTAAGACTACAGTTAAGAAATCTGTAGCTCTCGTGATACCTACATAATCGAGCGTATTGTTTAAGTCTCCTCGCATTGGCTCTTTTATATAGATTACTCTCGGGTATTCGCTACCCTGAGCGGCGTAAGATGTGATAGCATAACCAAATTCAAATAACTCCCCCTTAGTACGTCTAAGGTCATAGTCTTTGATTTTCTTTCTGGCTTGATAATCGGAGCTAAAATACTCCAAATCTACAGGTTGATGCTCAAATAGATGGGTCATATTGTCGGCTAAGAAGTCAACTGTGAATGTACCAGCTTGGTAATCCACTCCTGATATATCAGGAAAGTTCATCACTCGACCTCTTAAACCATTTACAAGATTGATTCCATCTACTTCTATATCCCAGTTATTCTGTTTACATATGATTGGTTCTCCATGGCATGGTAAGATGCCCTTATAACCAAGCATATTTCTATATATCTTTGTGAATTGATCTCTCGTTACATTCTTATTACATATAACTACATCAGACCATAACAAGAGTTCCTTACTCAATTTAGATTTAGGTATAACCATAGCATTGTTTCCATACATTCCACAATGCATTGGTCTTCCCTCTAACGCTAATTGAGCAAGATATTCTATTCCATTATAACTACTCAATTGTCGCATATTGGCTTCTAATCGCATAACGTTTCCATTATTGAAGAAACCTCTTGTACCGCCAACTGGAGGTAACTGATCTATATCTCCAGTCACTATAACTTTCCTATTTTGAGAAAGTATTTGTAGTGCTTCTTTATTCGGAACGCTTCCTCCCTCATCTACTACAACAAGTTCTATCTCTGAGGGTAAATTTCGTGGTCTAAACTTCTTCACCATAAGAGGACGATTAAGCTTATGGTCGTATATGATATTGCCATGTTCATCTTGAAGCGGAACATCGTATGGTTCAAATAACCATGAATGTATAGTTTTAGCGGCAGTCATTCCTTTTCGACGCATATTGATTGCGGCAGAACCAGTGTACGTCATTGGTGCTACTTGAATAGTGGCTAATCCGAGAGTGTTAAGAATCTTATTCAAAACAAAAGTCTTTCCTCTACCAGGACCGCCAGAGTATTCAAATAGTTTTCGATGCTTATCAAAAAAGAAATCTATGGCTGCATCATGAACTCTTTGTTGGCTTGGATTTAAAACATCAGAACTTTCCATATACCGGAGCCTCCAAAACATAATTATCGTATAGCTTATTAAGTTTCTTAAGTTCCTCCTCATCTAATTCCTCTACCTGTGTCATAATTGAAGCAAATGCTAAAGCGTCATTATTCATCATTTCAGATTCAACCATCCATGATTCGCCAGATCCATCAGCTTCACATACGCAAGCCTTTACATATGACTTAGGGAATCCTTTGGGTTGAGCTTCTGTTCTATATAAATTAGAGTACTTTATATACTTCTCATTAGTGTAAGGCTGTTTAGAGCACCAGAAGTTAAACAAAAATTCAATAACCTTAGTGTTTCTCATTACATCTAAACTTATCACATTCACATTTGGAGAAGTGTTAGCCTGTGGTGGATATGCTATATACTGTGGGCCTTTGTATGATGGATACATTATCGGCTGTCTCGATTCATTGTCCATCAAAATACCATTTTGAACGAAGAAACCTCCTACTCTGATAAAATAGTAGCCTAACTCTTCGTATGATGGGTTTGGTGCATTATTCTTCTTTGCCATAAAAATTACTCCTTATTCTCTATGATTGAACTAAACTATAATTTATTTAAAAGTAAAGGGGCCGATATACTATGATAGATTACGAACCATGTAGGTATATTCAGGAAGCTACTCTTAATAGAAAAGAGCCTAATCCTGATGGAACGTATACTTACTATTTTAATATACCAACTCTATTACCATTAGTGAAAACTAATACTACCGGTTTTATTTTACATAGAGATAGATTAGCCAATAAGAAACCAAATCTTATTCCTACTACTAAGAAGAACTTGATTGACTTCAATGATGTAATCATACCGTGTAAAGATCCCGATAATACTTATAATGTAGGAGATAAATTTCTCATCGCCTTTGTAGGCGGTGATCCTACAAGAATTCAAATAGTTGGGAGGATTTGACCATGAGTATATCAAGCAAAACTCATACTCTAAGTGCTTTTGTGGATTCTAAAGCTGCTTCTAATACTTCATATCAAACTTTCAGTCTTATAGAATTACTTAGCGCTGATAATGGTACAGACATAGAATTTCCTGCATATTCAGTGCTAAATGATTATTATAATGACTTAAAGAAACTATGTGTTACCGTGACATTCAATGAGAAAGAATACTTTAGGTTTAGATTCAAACCAAAGATTCTTGCTGATTACTTATATGGTAACGGTGAGTTATCTTTCTTAATCCTCATATTAAACGATATGGTTTCACCTAAAGACTTTGATCTCAAAACGGTTAAACTCATATCAAGGCAAAATCTCATAGATGCTTTGACTCTTATACGATCAGCAGAAACTTCTTTCATTACTGATTACAACAAATTTGCAAATGCATAATAGGACTCCGGTACACTATATGTGTACCGGGATACTTTTGTATCAGCCTACTCGTCTAAACATATCCATTATATTGAGACACTTCGGAATTACCGGTTCTTCTATAGATATAGAAACATGCGGTTCTTCTACTGGAGCGTCATTTATAACAACAGCAGAGTCCTCTTCTACTGGTGGTGTCAAATGCATCTGAGCGATTTCTTCATCGCTAAACATTGAGAAGTCTTCCGGTGTAGCGAAACCATGTTCAATTCTAAACCGTCTATTCTCATCAGCTTTCAATTTATCATAAGCCAATTCACTCTGCCATGCGAGTTCATCTCTCATTTCCTTAGAAAGCTTCTTTGGTACTTTCTTACCATACTGATTAATCGTATAACCCTTTTCTTCACCATCAAACGCACACATATGCATCTTATTCTCATCAGGATTATACATCGTATTGAGTTCCATTCTAACTCCAGTTCCATAATCCTCTTGAAGCTTAATATTATTATTTGCAAGATATGGAATATAGAATGTATCAACTGGCTTCTCAGGGACATTCGGATCTACAACTTGTGAGCCACCTCTTGATTTAAGATCCTTAATACCTAACCATTTCCTTGTCTCACCATTCATCTGTGAATATTCATACGCAATAGCATATGCTCCATCCAAGTTTTCAATGATGAGAGTTGATTCCCCGATATGACTGCGAAGTAACTTTGCAACAATATTGAAATCTCCATTTGCTCTTGCTTCCTCAACTACCTTAATTCCCTCTCTGTTGAACTGAGCAACAGTAATGAATGGAATCTGTTTTGCTAAAGCAAAAGCTTTATCTTCATTTACAACCGCACCTAAACGCAGACGTTCGTCAGCATTGAATTCGTTGAATTGCGATTTGATTCGTTTTGTGTAGTCATGTATCATGCATATCATTTCCATACCACACATCGATAACTCATCATACAAATCATAGTAATATGATGTAGAGACAGACATATTTGGTTTATACTTAACCACGATATTTATAGGGTTCTCTGGATTTACAACCAATCCCTTATTAGACAGAATATCCATAATTTGTTCAATTGTATAATTAGATAGATCACATGGACCGTTGAGCATCTTGAATATACGCTCAAATGTTTCTCTACAAGCATTCTCCATTGTAAGAATACATATTGTAGGAATCTTAGTTTTATCCTTAGATATATAGTCAGCATTATACTTCTTAATCTGTAATGCTAAATCTACAATAGTCAATGACTTACCGTCAGATGGAACCGCACAAAAGCTGTATACTCTTCCGCATTCAAATCCTCCGCCAAGTAAATCATTCAAGGCATAAATACCAGTTCTCAGTTTATTAGAACGAGATGTGAGAGTATTATAGTAATCCGTAACACTTCTCATTCTCTGATCTCCAACGAGAGAGAAATATTCCTCTTCTTCGTGTTCTATAATAGACTGTCTATGGTCGGCGATAATCCCTTCCATACAATTGATAAGACCCATAGCATATTCATCTCTTCTTGTAGGATCACAATGCTCTAAGTCTGATATAAGATTCTTCATTCTTGGAATTCTACTGTACACATATGTGAAAGTGAGACCCTTTTGAATGATTGTATCAATCCAAATTACTTCATCATTCGACAATTCAGGATAAGCATTTGCTGACTGATCTCCTAAGCCTGTAATATGACAAAGTGTAGCTTTTCTGTCTGCTATATTAAAATTTAAACGAGCATCTAATGCTCGTCTGATAAAATCCAATTTTGATTGTCTGACTTCATCTCTATAATCATCTGGATTAAGGGCGTTGATGAATTCACGTATATTACTATATCCACGTCTTTTGATAATAGAATTCTCAGATACCATGTATCTGCACATCATATCAAGCACGGTACTATCAAATCTAATATTGTTGTATCTATTAGCGTCTTCATCGAATTGATGTTTGAAGACTTCGCTATTCTTTACTCGCATTTGAAGAGTTCACTCCCATCTCATAATAGTATAGATAAGTTGACTAAACCATCAATTATTATTTTACAATGATTCAGTCAAGATAGACATGAACTGAGGAACTGTTATAAACTGATTTCCCTCTTGCTGATTCATAAACATTACAAGTTTCTCATACTCATTTAACCCTGGATCCGATAAGAATGCAAAGTTTTCAGCAAATTTATTACTTATATCTTGCACTTCAGTGGTATCTTTCATGAATTGCACATCGTTAGCGTCTATCTGAATCTTAGTAGTATATCTAAAGTAATCTTTCAATACAGCTATCTTTGGCGATTCTTTACTAAATCTAATCTTTACATGGTCATTAGAGTCGGCTTGTAAACCTTTGATAAAGTCTGCTATAACTTCTACTGGTTCATCAAGCATATGATCAAGATTATAAGTGTCGTATCTATCTGAAGTCATAGGATTAAAATGAACGTAATATCTATAAGACTGTGTATCTAATAGAACTATCATGAATCCTTTTGCTTCTTCTTGTCCGAATTCCCATCTATATGGACAACCAGTATAATACATATGCTGTCTTAAACAAGTCGAAGTATGTACATGACCTCCCATTATAGGTCCCATACAGTTATAGAAATACTTCAAATCAAGAATAGGATGTTTCTCAGAATCTAATGTGGCTTCATCACATCCATATACAGCACCTTTGACAAATCCGTGGAATATACACATCTGATATATTCCTGATTCAAACAAGTGCTTATTATATACTTCTACTGGAACGTTATGTAATTCCGGAATACATAATACTCTATAACCGTGGTGTTCTACAAATCCAACGGTTTCCATAACACGTACATTTGGATTAGAGGTCATTAAAGGATAGAATATCTTTATCTGGTCAGCATCATGTCCACTTGTTCCAGAGATTATTATAAGCATAGCATCTTTCTGAAGACACATATTGGCTACATCCTGAACAAAAAGTGATGCGTAGAATACCGCATCATTATTTGTAAGATATCGTCTTTCGAAAATGTCTCCCTGTATACAGAAGAAGTCAAATCTTTCTATTTGAGATACTTTGTTTAAGCACTGCTCTTTAAGCATATTATATTGTCTTTTAGGGTCAAATGCTCCAAAGTGTAGGTCTGATATATTTATTGAAATCATCATATTGATTACCTCCCTAAAAATAAAACTCCAAGTAGCATAAAGCTACCTGGAGTTTTGTTGGAATAAAACAAGGCTGTCAAAGAAGTTACACAATTGTCAAGTCAAGAATAGAATAATATAACAAATAAGGCATTTCCTCTGGGCCAGCAATTTCCGGGAATTAAAAGAAACCGGTTTGCTCTTTTCCCCCGAAATGCCTCTTGTTATATTACCATAGAGGATTTGTGAAGAAAACCAAGGATAAAAGTATGTCGGTTTATCCGAGGATTACTTTTATGTTATACTCAAAATGGGAAATTATTTTTTAACCAATATACTTCGTGATATAACATGGTGAGCATTATCATAGCACGTTCACAGTCTTCCATATATAATCTATCGGACTCTTTACTGAGATCCAAGAAGTACTCTGTGTACTTTGGTTTATTTTTATCTACTTGAAGAACTATAGCTCCATCAATCTCTAAGTTCTTCCGTTCTCTAAGCATATATCTGTATGCGGCTAATTGCATACAGTATTTATATCCTACATGATTAGAAGTCTTAAAGTCCATCAGGTATACTTTGCCATTGATGTTTAAAAGCAAGTCATATGTGCCAGCAAATAGACCTTTAGCGAACAGGGTTTCTTCTTGCCCTAATATCTTTATATCATTCTTGGTCCATACATCATTATACCACTTCTTAAATGAGTCAAAAGCTATGATGCGGTCAACTGGTTCTTCCTGATATTTAAGAAACTTCTCGATTGCTGTATGAGTCTTAGTTCCATAATCTCCAGCATTCTTAAGGATCTCTTTATTATCTTTTCCACATCGACCCATTCTATTGGCCCAATCTATTAATCCTTCTGAATCTATGAATGAGAGTATTTTAGTTACTCTCGGTAATTTATATTCTTCATACCAATTGTCAGGGAATGACCCTAACTTGATATCTTCTGAATTGAAAATCATAAAAGGTAAACCTCCTCGCACTTATATATTATGTAGTTGTACGATGTTACAAATTAAGAAACCGTACTATAATAAAGTTGAAAGGGATGTTAAGATGAAATCACACATAAGTACAACTGCAACTCAAGCAGAATCAGATAGAATAAAAGCTATCCAGAAAAATGCAGAAGAGTATTTTAACAATCATCTTCTGGTCAATGATCAGGGTAGATCAAGATCAGATGAATATACGATGGACGAGAACTTCGTCAAAGAACAAGAGAAGAGGTTCGGTCCAATGATAAAATCATCAACAGGTATAATGGTTCCGGAAAATGTAGCAGATCCGAATGTAAGAGATGCATTCTTAGATTCTATTATAGCAAATCCAGGATCCATTCAGCCAATCTCAAGAGAAACAGAATCTTGGGATTTATCTATGTTCCCACCATACAATCCAAATATATCTGGACAAGGTAAGGGAATGACTGAGGATGAGTATATATGCTGGTGTGTAGATCAGTTGGATACTCCTCAGGTTGATGCGGAAGGAAACGTTGGTGTTTCTCTCAGGCATGAACTTCATATGCAGAAGAAATTAGCAGAAGAAGCAGCAATGTGGGAAAACAATCCTAATGATTCTTCTAGATTTGAATCTGAATATGATCCGAGCGAGGAAGAAGGCCTCGTTAGTTATTCTAATCTTCCAAAAGATGTCAAAGACGAAATCGCAAAGGGAGATGCAGGAATACATCCTGATACTGCTGTATTAGCAAGACAGGCAGAAGCAAAGGCTGCTGAAGCTGAAGATAATTTCGGATTAGAATCTACAATGTTTCAGCCAAGTGCTTCGACAAACACAGTTCCATCTTTTGGTGGACCTCAGTTTTATAACTACAACTATGGTCGTCCAACCTATAGCTATGGTAATTATAACTATAACTACGGCAACTATGGCGGCTATCCACAGTATGGTTATCCTTATTATGGAGGCTATTTTAATCCTAACTATAGCTGGTATCAGAAACAGCAGGATGATTATAAGAGGCTCCTTTGTATGACTGGTCATGCATTCCATATCCCGCAGGATATACCTCCGTATATTAGAAGGGATTATTCTAAGAATGCAAACTCACAGTTTACAAAAATAGAGAAAGACGGTAAGATGTATTGGATAAGAACTATATCTCCGTACTTCTCAGTTATACCGGATGGTAACGAATATGCTACAGCTTTCATGTCAGTATATCAGTATCCAGACCATCCGCACTATAAGACTATCAGAGATCTCTATGAAGCTGCAGAGTTCGATTATATAAGATCGCAGAAGTATGTGGCTTCACTTTTCAGAGAAGATAAGGAGACGGAATCTTTCCAGAGCTTCCTTGAGAAAGAATATAATCCTTATTCATTCGAAAATGCTATTCCGGTTTATGAAGAAACTGTTGCTACAGATGGTGTGAAATATGAAGCACCAAAGCGCAGACAGATTTTTATAGTAAATATGGAAGAAGATGGATCTTGTGATGTCGTTCTTGAATCCAAGATAGATCCAGAACAGGCAAAGATTGATTTAGCCGAAAGACAGCAGATGTTAAGAGAGCGTCTTAATAAGGCTTATCAGCAGGCATTTGAAATAGCTAATATGAGAAATGCCATGGCAAGAGTAGTGCAGGAAGTTTATTATTACTTCCCAGAATTCAAAGAAAACTTCGATCTCACATCTGAAAAAGGAGCAGAGATTATGTCGAGATACGAAGAACACTTTATATATGAACCACAGAGACGTAGAGAAAGATTCAATCATATGTATGAGCGGTTTGATATGAACATGTGGTTGTCGGATAAGAAGGAGGATATATTAAGGAAGAATGATATCTGGCAACGAAATATGGCGGCTATTAAAGCAGAAATGGGAATAGTCGAAACAGAGGAGGATTTAAAAGAAAGAGAAATAGATAAGCAGGCTTATGATATAGCGTCGAAGTATCATTCTCAAGAACTCGTGCCGAATAAGCCGACGTTCAATATACCAATTTATGAATTAGAGAAGTTACCTAGGGAGGTGCTTATACGACTAGGACTAGATAATGTATTCCGTAATGCCTATTAGGAGGATCGGAGATGGAACTAATTGAATCAATCAGGAACTTTGCTATAGAGCAGAGTTCTGCTGACATATATGATAAGACGTCATTCGATATGATGTCTTTGGGTAAACGATTGAATGATTATCTGCCGCTGAATGTTCAGCAGTATATTTATCATGAGATCATAGATAATCCGTATTGGGCTAAAGATGCTATCCTTAAGAAAAAAGAGATAGACAGAATAGTCCAGCCATATGGATTAGAGCGATGGTTCAGTGGAACTAATCGTATGGTGTACAAGGTTAATTATGACGACAGAGTTGTTATTAAGATACCTTTCAAACATTCTGGATTACCAGATGCCGGTAAGGAGATGGTGATCCAGCATTTCTTAAAGCCGTTTGTACCTAAGGTCTTTGACGTGGGTTATAATGGCATAGCCTCTCTTAATGAGAGAATTTATCCGATCAGAAATAGAGAAGAGTTCCATATGATGAGAGCAATGCATTTCGAAATGATGCGTTACTTTAAGAAGATGGGCTTCTTTATAAATGATGCGGGTGTAAGAGCGTTTATGAACTTTGGAATTAGAGAAAACTTCGGATTAGTCTTCTGTGATTTCCCTGAAGTATATAAAGCTCTTGATGGCTTACGGTGTAAGCGTTGCGGAGGAAAGATTGGATATACACCTTGTTTCGACAAGATCCAATGTAGAAGCTGCAATAAAGATTATAATGCTCAAGAAGTAGCCGCTGGAACAATCCAGAGCTACTTTTATAAACAAGCATTGAGACAGTCAAGTCAAAATGCACAAAATAATAGTAAAGGAGGTACTCATAATATGAGAGTACAGATTTTATCATTCACTGAAGATGGCGTAACTTGCCTCACAGACACAGGTGTTATTGGTTCAACTAAGACAGTTCAGCAGCCAGCAAAGAAATCAGCGGCTGATTTTAAGAAGAAAGCGGTTAAGCATATGGTTATGCTTCCGCCAGAAGTAAAGATTCAGAAGGATCCGGTTAGTATAATCGGAACTAAGAATAATCCTGGTAAGAAGACAGACACGCCGTTAACAAGCCACGAAAATAAAGTTATAACTAATGACAAACCTTCAAATAAGAAGACATCCCGTAAGAAGGATGCCGAGAAAAAACAGGAAACTCCAGTCACAGAAGAGCCAGAACTTCAGAATGAAGAAGAAACTTCTCCGTTAATAACTCCAAGTATTCCAAGCGAAGAGCCAGAACCGGAACAGGAAGAAGCCGCAATCTACGACATCGATCCTGAGGAACTGAAAGGTCGTAAGGATGGTAAGAAGAAGAGAGAAGTCGATAAAAAGAAGAAGAAGACCAAGTATGACGAGGAGTTCGATGAGGAGGACTTCTAATGATAAGAATAGATTCAAACCCGAATAATAGGACACCTTTAACTAAAGTGGTGTTTATGGATGAGAATCTGGATCCGTCATTTATTAAGAATATTCCGAATGCTACATCGGGGACGGTACTTTTGCCGCCCCCGTCCGTAGTACGGAATTATATTGATTCAAATGACTTGAACTACTATACATTCGAATATCAAGGCTATCTATCAATGTACACTAGGGATTTTATAGCAGCCATGCTATATGATGCCGTGTTTTTTAACACTGATATATTAATCGTGATTGATTCGAATCATGATATGTATATGAATCAGATTCTTATGTTTATGGATAATATGTATGGATTCAATATTAATACTCAAACTCTTGCACCAGATCCAAATAAGATTATGACTCTTAGAAACGATCTGGTTATGCTCTGTGGAGTTAGCGAGTATGAGGTTACATCCAAATTGTATCCTAACGCAATCAGTCCATTCATCAGGAGGTAATAGTATGCTTATATTTTATGAAGGAACAGAACCATCGCATATAAGTGGTTTTGATTCTAAGACATATAATATTAACGTACCAAACGCTATCCCATCAGGAGAATATCCTGATGTGGATGGTAGATTATTAGATCCGTACTTTACATATGGAGCCGGATTTATTCCTGCGGCTATTCAGCAGGATGAAATAACAAGGGGTTCTTATTTAAGAGAATTCTTAGTGAGGTTTCTGTATGATGATCCTGAGAAGTTAAGATTATTGGCTAGAATATTTGTCGATATCTTACACAACGATTATGTATTGATGAGAGTAAACAACTCATCTTTCGGATCAATTCTCACTGAGGCATACCTTAAAGTATTCGGTGATACATTCGGACTGAGTGTTTGTCACCTTGAATATCCGTGTGATCTCAGAGAAGAAGTTTTAGCCTTGAATAAGAAAGGCGAATTCCAGAACTTCAACAAATTTAATTGTATGGGTTATGAGAACTTTAAACAGATTCTCGAAGAGTATGGCGGAATAATGGTATCTCCTGAAGAACTACAGTATTTAGGGGATGATTATTATGATCCGTACTAATCTATGGAAAAAAGACAACTGGACAGTCAAGGAATCTTACGTGATTAACTCGATATATGAATACGATATAGCGAAAGCTAATATTAGTATCCTATACGAGCTGGGCATAATCAACGACGCACAATACAATACTCTGTATGTAGCAGATAGAAAGTACAGGGAAGTAAAAGTCGGATTAATGCAGAAAGATCGTGAGATTGCTAAGGCTTTGTCTGATGGGTTTAAATTTTTTCGACAGAAATTATTTGAAACCAATCAGATTCAAGAAGATGAGGTTATATCCATAAAGAAAGATGCAGTGTTTGTTACTCGTCCATTAGCATTTACTACATTTGGAAGAGTAAACTTCAAAGCTAAGAATAAGTATGGTTTAATGATTAAGAGTGGAGCACTAGAAATATATTACGGATATGATTCTGTAATACAAGAGCACATATTAGATATCAAAGGTATACGAGATGAGAAACTCGAAGCCTACGATAGCTATTTTGCTTATATTTTGATTTCAGTGTTATACCTTGTCTCAACCCGTTCTTATAAGGATGCGTTGGGAACGTTAAACTCATTTATAGCTCAATATATGGCTTTGCAATTACCCGTATCAGCATACCGAGAATTCAATAAGATCTATATGTATAAGATTAAGAATTCGACATATTATTGTGATGAAGTGTATCAGGAGCACGTTCACCAGTTGGATATATCTTACAATCTTAAACTGTTGATGTACCTTAAGGTAGCATTGATAAATATGTATTATGGATAGTGGAGTAAAGCTCCACTATCTTTTTTTGTCACTGGATAGGCAATCTCAACTTTTATGTAATAATTTATAAGGAGGTAATAAACATGGCTACAGAATTACTCAACCGTAGTTTGGACCTTATACACTCGAAAGTTGGTACGGTCCATACGTTGGAATTCGATACCACTTATCCGACTAAGCTAAATGGATTCGTTATTAAGATATTCAGAGCTACAGCAAACTATAGCACTGGAGATACTTTTTCTCTTAAGCTTGCTGAAGACGATATTCTTACGATAAATAAAGTAAATTCTTTCCAAGGACAGTATACAGTCGCTGATTACTTTAAGAGTGGAAGTGCTGTTCTCTGTGTAATCGAAGTTACAGAGAATAGATCGAATGGTGCTATTCGTTTATGGGATATCAGTAGAGAATATTCTAAGAATATGGATGCTATGATATTAGATTATACATGCAATCAGGATAATGATGCCGATATAATCAACGGTATGATAGCAGCATTGCAGACATATGATGGTGAATCCGGAGATATAGATGATGAAACTTACGGAATACATATCTCGGAAAATATGAGGAGAGCTACAAGACAGCTCATCATTAAATTCTATGGTCAGTTAGGCCTTAAGTTTGCTCATCCTTGGACTAATGCTGGAGAAAATCTTAATGATGTAAGATCTAAGCGTCTCGAATTCATTCACATCGTTTCTAACAATACTCGTGAAATCACATACGGTAATCAGACTACTACTGTACAAGAAGAAGATTTGTTTACATATGTGCTTGATTTCGAGAATTGTATCATCATTGATGATGCTAAAGCTATAATCAATTCCGTATGTAGCGAATATGGAATCACTGGAGATAACTGGGGAACAAGAGCTTTCCTTGTGGGTCTTGCAGGAGATTCTAAGTGCAGTCTTACTATCAGAGGTCTTAGATTCTGCAAGGACTATATGGGTATCGTTTTCGTTGATGGTAAAGACAAGCTTGTAAATATCGATAACTGTACTATCGTAACTAATACTTTCAATGGTAAGATCGCTCCATCTATTTATAAGTCATACTATGATAATAACCAAGAAGATGATATTCTTCTTTATATTGGTGATGATAATAGCGACTTTGAAGAAGACTTAGAAACTCAAGAGTATTCAAAAAGATATCGTTTCCCGATGTTTATCGACAACTACAGTCCTACATCTACGGTAAACATCAGCAACACGGATATCAATCCGTCTAATGATGGTTATAGTGCTATTCCGCATATCATTCACAATAGCGGTAAGATGAATATCGATAGCAGCAATATCAACTTCTACTACTGTATCAAGTATTATGATAACAACACATTCACAACACAGTCTGGCGCTATTTACAATGAGCCTAGAATTGTAGATGATAATGCATCAGAATATACCCAGTATACATTAACATCAGACGATTTAGCTGATCTAGATTTATTTACAATGAGAAGTATTCTTGGGTCATTTAATGATTTTACTGTTGGTGACAGCTCTACACCAAATCAGCCTGGTTTCTGGTGGAAAGAATCATTTGCTCTTCCATACCTTAAGAGATATAATACACCCGATCATATCAGTTATTGGCGTAATATCAACGTAAATCTTTCTAATGCCATTAAGCCTACACTTACTTTAAGCAATTCTAACGTTAAACATACAAGAGGTATGTTTATCTCAAACTTATGGGGCACTGTAACTATCTACAATTCTAGATTAGAATTAGTCAATGGCGTTACTAAATATATTCCAAATAGTCATTCTGTTGATGATGTATATCCATATTATGGAACAGCCCTGTATAATAGAATGGTTGATTCATATGGTGGTGAGCTCGATATTAAGGATAACACCTTTGTATCAAACGGATTTAATATTCAGCTCATAGGAATTGCTTGCTGTAAGGAAGATAACGTTTATAGAGGAGCATCTTTATCTTGTATAAACAATGTCTTCTATATGATACATTCATACCAGCATATTAAGGATGCTTCTGTTTGTATTAAAGCAATGTCTTATGATCCTGCCACATTAGGAAATAACTTCTCTAATACTATGGGTAATAAGATTACGATACAGAATTGTAATGTGTCTTGTGAATATACAGGTAGCTATGCCGCTCTGATAAACACGACAGGAATGTCTCAAGCTGAGAGTGCAGCTTATCAGGGAATCCTTAATATGAATTTCCAGTATCCTAATATGAGATATGTAATAGCATATCTTCTTATCTACACAGGTTTATTTGCTGGTCAGAGAGACTATAAACTTTCTGGTGATGAGCTTAATATGGAACCTAATGTAGTATATAGACTTACAGATATAGCTGGTACAAACTTCTTGTACAATATAGGAGACAACTACGTTTCTATCAATAACTGCTATACGGATAGAATGGGAACTAACGTTTCTAAGTCTCCTATGTTTGGTATTTATGACCAATCAGTAAGTAAGAACGGTAAACTTGATATCGCAAATAGTGATATCGGAGCTTGGTTCAACTGTGTTTCGAGTATTCTCCTTAGAGAAATATACGAAACGGAAGCATATAGAAATAGTGCTTTTGCTCATGATGTGTATATCAACAACACGTTATTCACAAACTTTGTTGAATATTCCCACAAAGTAGCGACAGCTGAAAAGTCCGTGATTATTCCATCTACATACTTTGAAACAAACCAGTATGTGGATATTAATAGATCTAAGTTCTTAGGTAGTGACGTTGTTATTAATACTGATGCTACATCTAAAGTTACTGTAGATGGTTGTAAGTTTGATAAGGTTAAGCTCTTATTCAACGTATACAAAGATCCGCTGGTAATCACTAAGACTGCAACCGCCGGTTCATCCGACTATACTAAGGATTGGTGTGTGGCGAGCTATAATCCTTTAAGATATAGTGGTGCAGTAAATAGAAGAACTAGAACTTCAAAGGACGAACTCTTTATCAGAGATTGTGAATTCGTTGGAATATCATATACTAAGATAAAAGCAATACTCACAGATATCGATGGTAATGATAATTTAATTTTCAGAATCGGAACAGTTGAGTATGCTGATGATATGTATACAGAAAGATCATGTATCAATGGTTGCCCTGTTTTAATTAATTCCGTTCGTAAAGCTACATTAGAAAACAATAGATTTGATAATGCAGCAAATAACGTTATATATTTAGGACAGCAATCCATGTTTGATGAGTACTATGATTTCTTCTCGATAGAGCCTGTTGGTGTAGGCGGAGTTGATAACGAGATAATTGTTAGAACAAATAAAGCTATACCATTCTTTGACTTCGACTTAGAATTATCCGGCAATATATTCAAGTCATTTATCTCAGATAAAGATAAATACAATGTAGTCTGTGATACTGAAGATATAGATGACCATTTCATCGCTTCTAATGTGCTCATTCTTGGTGATACAGTAAATCTTGATGCACACGATAATACATTCCTTATGGCATCATATGAAGGTGCAGCCAATATTCTCACTATGAGTGATAGACTATATAATAATTGTGTGCTTCCGTATTACGTACATGAATATGATACAGTATCTTTTGATCCGCCAATTTCTCCAACACTGGTTATTCCTGTACCAGATAGCGTTGTAGAGGAACGAATGAAGACTATCAAAAATGATGTGAATATTCAGAATAACGAATTCGCTTCTATAGTTTTTGGTATAGGTCAGGATTTCCCTGGTATTACTATGAAGAATATTTTCTTCTGGTTTACATTACTTGATAAGACTGAAAGAATACCTGCTACTCATGAACCACTGGGTAAGATTGTTAGAGCTGTATATCGTGCATTCAATATCGGTATCAAAAACTGTAATACTAATTTCACAATAGCCTCTAATATATTCACAAAATCAAGAGGTAAGAATGACGGCTCTGAAATATCAACAGTCGGTATGTATAAGAAAAAGATATATAAGACATATGGTGACGAAGATTTAATATTATTCGATGCTACAAAGCCGAATGATAACGACGTTTTCTCAGGATTCAACCTTGCTCTCGAATCAACAAGAGATGCCATAGGAAATAATGATGTGCATTATAAAGTAAATGGTACAATTTACGATAATATTGTTGGCGCTTATGAGGATCCTGCAGGTCTCGGATTAACTGACTATGTATACAAGTTAGATATGCAAGGTCTTATATTCCATAATAGCCCGGGTGGTGGAGACAAACCATATCCTATTGCAGTATATGCAGACTACTACGCTTCTATGCAAATGGATCTTGAACAAACAATCGAATCTGGCGGTATTACTGATTTCAATGTCAAAGCATTGAATATCCGCACTTGGTCAGATCCAGAATATAAGGATAGGAGTATAAAGGTTTATCACTACTATGAAGCTACTAAGGGCGCTGAAATTATAGATCCTACAGAATCTCAGAAAGCTTCCGCTATCCTTGAATACAAATATTATAAGGAAGGTGAGGAAGTTCTTAACCCTACACCAGAACAGATTCCTGATCTTATTGAAGATGATGGACATTACTATCAGAAAGAAGAAACAACAGCTGATGATCCAGATGTAGTTCTTCAGGAACCTCATTACTATACTAAGGTAAAGGGTAATGAAATTACAAATCCTACAGAGCAGCAGAAGCTTGCGGCTATTGTAGAGACTGAAAATAAGGATATATCTTATCTGGAATTTGCATCCGACGATGATTCGAATAGACTTGAATGCGATCATCCTGATTGGAATCCTTATTCATGCCACGGTTATTCTATCATAACTGCAACAAAAGAAATCTATCGTTAATAATTACAGAGGATACCCTTACGAGGGTATCCTCAACTTTTTATTAATAAAGGAGGTCGATAATATGAACTTCTCTACACAAATAAAAGACTCTACTTTAAGAGAAACATCGTGTACTAATCATGTACATTATCTTGAAGTAGGAAACTATATGCCTATTCTGCATCCTACAGCAAATACTTCACTTCCTGGAACAGATGCGAGAATGAATAAGATATTTATCGCTGCATATGACTATGCAGAAGGGGATGTCTATTCTATTTTTGGGCAGGAGTTAAGTCTTGTAAATAGAGATCTTAAGATTTATACTGGGGACTATGTAAAAGCTACAATAGACTTCTCAGATAATTCAATCAAGCTTGTAAATATTTCAAGAGTTACATATACTCCTAATACAGAATTAGGAGATATAGATTATACATATGATGTAGTAATCGGTAGTAGCCGAGTTACTATTCATGAACAGAAGATATATCTGACAGAGAATACTGATATATCTATAAACACAACAGCTTATGCTAATATGCCTAAAGGTACATTATACTTAGAGCTATATAATGGCTCTACTCTTTTAAACACAAGTGCATATTCTGCTAATATCGCTAAGCGTTATGTATTACAGAATGCATTCAGTATGCCTGATATGAGCATAGATACACATCTTGATATCAAAGTAAAGCTTTATTTCATTAAAGAAAATCCAGATGATCCTGATTGTGTTCTTGAAAACAGAGCTGCGGCTGTAAGTGTTACTGGTAAGAATATAGTATGGGATTATCCTGTTTGGACTCCAGACGCTTTAGATGAAATTGGATACTACTATCAGGTTGAAGCAAATGATACAGTTACTCTTATGTATCCATATAGTAAAAATAATAGACATAAGATTGGCGTTCTTCCTGCTTCAATAGATAGTAAGCCTGTTAAGACTATTAATCAACTTCTTCTTTTTAATATGGAGAACTTTGATTCTCAGGATAACGTTGATGTCTTATCTGATATTGCAGATAATAGTATTCTTGTCGATGGTGGTGCATTCTATAATACTAAAATAGGAATGACTGTTCCAAATGATAAGCCTATCGATGCAAGAGAATTTGCTTTCGCTAATAGTGAAGTCAGAAATGAAACTTTCACTGATGTGGCGATTTCAAATTACCCTGATGCTGTTGATATTCTTACTAAGTATCCGGCTTGGTTTATAGTACATCCGCCTTATGTGTTAGAAATAAATGACACAAACTGGTTAAACAGTAAGATTCCATCATACTGTTTCGAAAATTGCAAGAATTTAGGTATGGTTACATTCTTAACTGATAGCTGTGTTTCTGTTGAAGAAGGAGCTTTCGCTAACGATAATATACATTACCTCTATTTCGATGAAGATTCTATAGTGCGAGTAGAACCAGACGCATTCGAGGGTTCAACAATTCGTCATCTTAAAATCGATGGTGACTATCCTGATATTTCTTTACAGAAACTTAGGCTGGATAACTCTACTATTTTTGAAAACTTTGGGCTTCCAAGAATAGACGACTGCGTTCTTCATAATGTGAGAGGTTCTATTGAATACATTCAAGATAGATTCTATCATTATGATGAAGATTCATTTGGACATAAAACGCATAATTATTATGAAGATGCCGCATACTGGGCTTGCAATATTAAGTCACTTAAAATAGAAGGATCGTGGTATAATGCCGATTACGATAAGATGACTGATGCAGAGCCAGGAGAAGTTATTAGACCTTGGGTTAACCGGTCTATGTCAAAACAAGAATGTGCTGATTACTATAATGATGTGTACATAGGAAAAACTATAGACACTTTAAGCTTAAATACCACATACTGTAGCAATTTCTCTATAGAACCTAGAAACCGAAGTGTTGAAATAGATTACAATCTATATGATGAGAACGATAATATTATCGTAGGACCAGATGACTCATATAACAAAGGTTTCTTTAAAATGGTTGATGACTGTTACTTTGATCAGCAACCTATCCAGCCTCTGCAAGTAGATAAACTTGATATAATCGGATATAATGCTACTCCTAGGATACGACTAAATATATTAATGGAGACTACAAAAAGTGGTAGCAGTACATACTATTCATACAAAAACTCGCATATCGAACTGCTTAACAAGCCGGTTCCTTTAGACTTCCGTCATGTGGAATTTTCAGAAAATACTGATTTTTCTAGTCTATGCAATACAGCAGCATATAGTGAAGGATATTTATATGATTTATATAATGGAACAAGAAGTGAACTAACTGATGTATTTTCCACATTACGTATACTTCTTCCTAAATATTGTGAATATATACCACTGCATTGTTGTTCTCCGAAACCATCTTTAAATAGTTCTAACTCTAATAGATGGAGATATGCCGCTTCATATCTATTTCAAATAGGCGGAACTATAATGGATATCCCTTCAACAAATGTAATCCGATCATATACTTTTGATAATATGGGTTGTTTTGAATGGGATGTAAATGGTAGGTGTGATAAGTTTATTCCTTGCAAAAAGATGGAGGGATATGCATTCTGGTATAGAAATGGTGTGAGCTATCAATATAATGCATCCGATGAATGGAGCATAGCTATGATTGCATATGGCTGCACTGAAATAAGTCAGTATGCTATATATGGATATCCAAATATAACTACTATATTGGTACCTCCTACAGTAACAAGATTATCCAATCAAGCTTTTAGAGTTGGTTACAATAGCTATAGCACAACAAGAACTATAGCTCTTCCAGATACTTTAAATGGTTCTGGATTCTATATGTATGGATTATACAACACGTCATGGAATGTTGTATATTACGATGCAACTTATCAGTCATACTTCACATTCTCTGATTCCGGAGATACATCTACTATAACAGGGTTCGATACTCCTACTACAAACAATCTGTATTATTATATAGGCACTTATGTTGTTCCTGAAAAACACGGCGACAAGCCGGTTGTAGCAATGAATGCTGTATTTAATGGAAAAGATGGTTCATCAAATACAGCTAAATATTACAGATTATATGAAATAGTAGTAGATGCAAAAATCGGGACTATTGTTGCTAATACTTTTAAGAATGTAAAAACTCTCAGAAGAGTCATTCTTCCTGATACAGTAACAGTTATAGGCGATTACGCCTTCCAGAACTGTATACGATTAAATTATCTCGAATTCAATTGCGAGAATTTTACATCTATAGGTCAGTATGCTTTTGCTGAAGTCGGACACTCATATCCTTTCTGTACATTCGATAGTAATGTAGTGCCTAGTTCATCTTCAAGTTATGATTGGAAAAGATATGATGCATATTCTAAATTTATTTTACCTTTATGTAGAGTAAATAATAATAGATTCGAAACTGATGATTGGTATATGCAGGATATGTCTATTAAGCCATTCAAATTTTCGAATAGCATTACAGCAATAGGAGCTCATGCTTTCCATAATTCGATAGTTCCTACTGGAGCAGTATATCTTCCTGAGAATTCTTCATATACTATTATTCAGGATTATACATTCTGTGGTGCCCCATATATTACTTCTATGTATATTCCGGACACTATTACGACAATCAAAGCTCACGCATTGGAGAGAATGTATGGATGTGAGTACATAAGAGTTCCTAATACAGCTACACTTCTAAGTACTTTCGAGGGTTGCGAATCTCTTAAAGCTATATCATATGTATTTACATCATTCCAAGCTAACCAGTTCAAGAACTGTCACAGTCTTGTACAGTTTATGGATAAGGGTATAGCAGATATGGAAATAAACGGAAACCTCCAGTCTAGTATTGCAACTATTCCAAACTACTGCTTCTATAATTGTGAAATGATTACAGATTACATATGGCTTTGGGATAATGGCAGAGAAATATCTGATCCGGCACCAATTATAATTGGTGATTACGCATATTATGGATGTAAGAGTCTTACTCACTTGGATGGTAGAAAAGCTGTTACAAGCGTGGGTCAATACGCCTTCCAGAATTCATCTGTTGATGGAGATGCATTTGTATTCTTATATCACAACAGATATAATTGGGAGAAACCTGATCCTAATTCATCATATATATTTAGAGCTTATCCAACTGCAAATCCTGGCGTTTTTGCAGGAGATGAGAATCTTAGAGTAATTGATATTCCTCTTGGACACTATGAATATGATAATTCGAATAACCGAACAGCTGTTGCAGAAAACTATATGTTCCCTACAGCGGTAGGAATGTATGAAGGTTGTACAAATCTTACTACTATAACTTCTCACCCATATAATGACGAGGTTCCAGAATTCGTAGCTTCTACTTTAGAATTCCCATCCTCTATACCAGAAAGATGCTTTAAGGGAACAAATCTCGATTCAGCCACAGTAACTCTTATTCTTTCATTCGCAACAACTGTTTCTACTGGAGCATTTAGAGGTAATACAAATATAACAAGACTTGTAATTCCTAGTAGTATAACGAGTATTGGAGATTATGCTTTTGCTGATTGTCCAAACTTAGAAGAAGTTGTATTTTCTAATCCAGCATTAGTTATCGGTGAAGGTGCATTCTCTGGATGTACATCTCTCGATACGTTATCTGTTGCTTCAGGATCTAACTTCAAGTTTGTTAATCTTCCAGTTAAATGCTTTGAGTACTGTAGTCTTGCTAATTGTGATACAATATTCGAAGACTTAGAGACTGCAGGAGAAAGATGCTTTGCCGGAAATAAGATGACTCACATGGTTATGCCAATAGCAGAATATGGAACACAATGTTTTATGGATGGTGAATCTGAAGACATAACGTTTATTCCGGGTCAAACAGACACACTTGTCTTGGGTTACGGTTGTTTTATGAGTAATGTAAATTTGACCGAACTTAATTTCCCTAGCGGTTGTAAACTTGGATTATATGGTGGTGTTTTTGAATTCGATAATGCATTGAATCTGGCGCCACACGAACTGTATAACCAATTCGAAAAGATTATATTCCTCGGTGTATATAAACCATTCAACAATAATAATGGGTATTTCTGCTCCCCATTCTCTACTACTTTTGGAGCTGGTAATACATATCCAACATACGGGGAAGTTACAGTATCGACTGAATTCGAATTGGGATATACGACATCATATATAACCGAGAACGGTTCTACTTATGGTAGTTCAATAACCGCTGATCTTATGGCAGCTTTTAATAACAGAGAATATACCAATATCACTTTCGAGAAGTGTATTCCTCCAGGAACATTCTTTACTGGCAGTACATACACATACTATTTAACAGGAGATTTACTCGATAGAGTTAATGCTAATGGAGGAGTCTCTGGTGTACCAATTGGAGCATTAATGAATATAACTCTTGGTCCTAACTTTAAGAAAGTTTGTAATTACGCATCTAATGGATTATCGTTAGGCGCCGGAGCTTTATCTATCACCAACAATACAACAGGACCATGGACTATAGGATGTAACGGGTTCTATGATCTCGAAAAGTTATCTTCAATAGATATAAATAACTGTACATCTATAGGTAACTATGCCTTTTATCAGGTGGCTAATTTAACCACTGTATCTAATACTAGTGCTCTTAAATATATAGGAAAAGGTGCTTTTTATCAGTGTACTAATTTAAAGACTTTTGATTTCTATGGAGTTGAAAATATAGACGATCAAGCTTTCTATGGTTCGGGTGTAATTATTAATATTGATAATCAATTCAGAAGTACAGTTAAACGTATAGGAGATACGGCTTTCGTTAATTGTTCTACTGTAACGGAAGTACATCTTGAAGCTTGCACTAGTCTTGCTTATTTAGGAAAAAATAGCTTTGGTACAACCACCGTATCAAAAATATATTTCCCTAACGTACCTATTGGGTTATTCCATTATCCTAACAATAATAATTACTCATACAACTCATGGCAAAATGCTCCTAAATATACAGCTTTAGGATACCAAGCATTTTACGGTGTTAGATTTAATGCTAACGTTGTAACAGACGGAATATATACAGTGGATTCTAACTGCACCACATTCTATGGAGGACAACAATTTGGAGGTCTTCCTGCAAGTGGTAATGGTCTTATTAATACCCTTATAGTTCCAGATACGGTTACAGACTTATGTGCTACTACACCGTATACATTAGCTGATGGTAATTATGGCTCTATTTTATACAATTCATCAAGTGTAAAGACTCTCAAAATAACTGGTAATAGAACGGCATTATATAGTTCTAGATTTGATTCAGAAGGATACACTTATAATTCTACTACTGGATTATTTAGGTATTCTAGAATCACAGATTTAACTCTTACTGATTCTATTACAAAAATTCCTGACTACTGTTTCTATAATATTAATACACTGGTGAATTTCAATATTCCAGAAGCATGTACAGAAATAGGTGAGTATGCTTTTAATGGCGCTAAGCCTACAGGCAGCGTTGTATATCTGTCACGAAGAACAATGATTGTTAAAAGATATGCTTTCACTAATATTACAAATATATATCTTTCAAGAGATTGTGTATTAGAAAGCAATGCTATCCCTAGTAACTGTACTAAGCACTACTATGAGGATATGGCTGATTTAACCGATCCTAAGATTCCGGGAAATACTCCTGTAAATTAATATTTTAGAGGTGCTCCTTCGAGAGCACCTCAACTTTTATATAATTTCAAAGGAGGGATACAAATGGAAAGAAAACGACTCTCAGCTTTTTACTATCATTTTGATAGTAGCACAAATACTCACAAGCTTTCTTCTAATTACGAACTAAGCGATGATGTGGAATATGTGGTTTCAAGCTTTTCGCCTACACATTCTTATGCTTCTACTGATGTGATTACTGTAAACGATGTGCAGTATTTCCCAGTAAAATATAATGGCGGTTCTATAGACACTGGATACTTCTTTACTATAAGTCAAGGTCAATCCGGAGAAACTAATTTCAAAGGATATGTAGAATTTACTCTCGATGTGAAGAAACGAATCATTATGTTCAATAAGATGAACATCGACAAGATGAACGCTATCGAGTTTAAAAACTCACAGCAGGAAACCATTCATGTTGATCATACCTATACTAAACTTATTGACTTCGATTTCATTTCATATGATTCAAACGATAATCCTACGGCTTTAGGGATATTCGATATGACTATACATAATAATTCACAATCTTCATTCCTGGAATTCAAGATTCTGAATAATGACGAGGAGTTATATTATCATCCTAAAGTTTCATTTATGAATACGGATCCTACAGTGGGATTCCATTTCCTTATTCCTTTTGCTATAAACAAAGGAGGAGATAACACAATAAGCATATATGTAAAGACGCCTCTTGAAGGAGATGTCTGCGATATTGCTTCTAATGACATTGCGTGTATTCTCAAAGGAGTTAATATCTTTAAATACAACGAATGAGAAAGTGAGGGATTAACTTGAGATATACTTTTCTTACTCATACAAAAGAAAACAATAAGCATTATCTGAATTTAGATATAGATATGTCTACTAGCGATTTTCTCGTGGAGAGTTCATTTATTGCTACGGACGTTTATTTAGGAAATGAACCGGTTTATTTTAATGGGACATTATACACGGCTATTATGGTTCCGGATACAGAGTTGCTTTTTTCAGCCAATGATTGTGTGTATTGCGTCATTGATATGAAACATAAGAAGATTGTCGTTACTGATATACATAAAGCAGCTTGTGACTCTCTTATAGTTTTCAATAACTTCTCTAACAATCCAACCACACAATTTCCTTCTCAAAATAACATTCTCTTTTCTAAGTCAATCACTATAGTAAATGATACCGATAAGTATCAGGATATTATTATGGGTGGTTGTGTAATACTTGAAAATGCTATGTCGGAAGATGGTGTTGGTTCATTTGCAATGTATCTCGATGTGTATTTCAATGGAAAACACACATATAGATATACGTTAGACTGTACCCGTAAACACGAGTGTCTATGTTTTGATCATCTGTTTAAGAATGTTAAAACAAATGAGCCAATTGACATTTACGTTCAGTATAGTTATGGTACCCACATATATGGAGGTTCATATGTATCACCTACAATATATAATAACAATGTCACATTCTATATTGAAGGCGCTAATATATCATACGGTGATTCTTCTAATATATTCACATACACTATTTCCGATGAAACACATTCTGGAACTTCCGGTTATGGTTCTAGTCTTCCATATGCTACGGTTACCGGCGTAATTAACTCCTCTCTTACAGCATATAGAGTGCCAGATTATTGCACTATAGATGGTGTGAAGTATCCGGTAAAGCAATTCTCTCTTAGTACAACTTTACCTAATTGCAAATACATTGCTTTCGGAAATAATATGGAAGTTATAATTTGTAATTATGTATATACCAATGATATGAATCAATCTCCGTTATATAGCACAGATTATGTTTCTGCAGAACAATCCGGCTACTTTAAAAACAAAGGTGTTATTGTTGTTTATCCTGATAGCGGAGTTCGTTATATCTATGGTAGCGACAATTATAATAACACTGGCGGATTCTATAATGATCAGAAATCATATGTCATAAATGGAAATCCTGAGAGATTATTGTATCTCTATTATGATATCGGCGGATCATCTTTACCGAGAGGAGAATATCCATCGTTAACTTTTGATAACGTTGGTATCTTTTATTGCGATAATAGTAGTATGTCTTTTAGAAAGACTAATAATTTAACTATAAATGCAAAACTTATAGGCAGGTTATACTATAGTAATACATATTATAGCTACAGAAATACTAGTTATCCGGGAATAGCGGCATTGACTCAGCAGGAAGGCAGTCTATCTATTCAGGAACCAGACGACACTATAATGATTAATCTCAATTGTGAAGCTTGTAATACGTATTATTTGATGTACTATTATCATTGTGGAAGAGCTGTTTGGGGTATTGATGATGGTGTAGAATATGATGACTATAAAGGTTATGATACATCAGTATTCTTCCCTAACGTTGTCCGTTTTTATGAACAGAAGATAATATTCAATATAAACGGAACACTTATTTATTCGAGCAACGCATACGGATACATTAGTAATTTATATAGTCCAGAAACATTTATCAAACTTTTAACAGACATAAGTGAAAGTAGTTCGACAGGCGAAATAAGTTATTCGGTCAGCACGCCATCTCCATCTGAGTATAATTACACTGTTAGTAGTTATAATTCTTGGTCTATGGTGTACAATTATGCTTCTAGCTTAGGTTTTAATGCGGCGGTTAGACCTTGGTTAATAATCAATGTAAAAGGCGACTGCTACTCTTCTCTTTATACAAGTTTGTATTATGTGCAGATTAAAGTAAATATAGATGGAAATCTTCATTGTATCCCTATGGGAGCTTATTGTTATTTATATAATAATCCATTTCCTGATTCCTACATACAGAACGATTATTATTATCGTGACGGCTATTATTATGCTAGTGATTGGGAAGTTAAGGGAACGTATGACATCTCGAAATCATTCATCAAAACTGTAGTACGTCGTATTACAGAAAGACGTGGTTGGTATTTTGATGATAATGGGAATAAACTTCCATCATATAAATATTTTACTAAAGTCTGGGAACCTGATTACGCTATAGCACCATCTATCAATTTAGCTAGTTTATGTAGTTATGGTTTAAGCAATACTTACTATTTTAAACGTTTTAAAGTTCATAGATTAGCCGGAATGGTATATATTCCAACTAAATATACAAACACATCATCATACAGTATGTATCCTAAGGCTAAAGAGGGAGATATTACCACAAGGCCTGACTATAGTTATTTTTATACTAATACATGGACTGATTTTTCATATGATGAGATAGCTGACGATACCATTATTCTTTCTTTCGGTATGAGAGATTTAACTAGTGACCCTATAGATTTTTCTAAGATATCGTGTATAGGAAATCTTTACTGTTGTAATATTCTCAGAATAGAACTAGAAGATCCTGTGGTAGCATTTCTTGTTCCTCCTGACCCTAGCTATTTTTACAAGGTATATAATTATAAAAATACCGGAAATTATATATATGATACTCCTGATGGACAATGGGATCCAAATTGGCACACCTATGACGATCAGTATGATGCATATATAGAGTTCAATGCTGTTTGTTTAGGTAACATCATTCTTCAATATGAATCAGAAAAAATTCCGGATGAAGAAGTAGAAGAGAATATGTATATTAAATATAGACTGAATTGCTCTTCTACATCAGACGAGGATATTGCCGAAATGGAAGAGTATCTAAGTACACTAACCGAAGAACAGAGGGAGTCCGATAGTTCACATAATTACAGAAAAGCTGAATGTGATTACTATAGATTGAAACTTCCTAAGAAATCCAATATAGCTTTAGGCGTAGAGGACTTTGAATTCGATAGGACTAGCTCTTTTAGCTTCGCTAGCTATTATACTACAATTAATAATGAATTTGTGGTATATCCACAGATAAAACTGTATGATTGTACAAAATATATCGGTTCTGGATTCTTATATAATCATCCTTATTATCCAGAAGGAGATGGGGATATAATTACTCTTCCAGCAAATCTTAAGTTCTTCGGAAACCGTTCTTTCCGTTATACTATGTATAAGAAAGAAACAGTTGGTTCTTCTGTATACTTCAGACAAGTACAACTGAATGATAACTATTCATATTATGGCTATAAAGCCGGGGAGACTTCTACATCTACATTCGACTTTATAGAAGATTCAGTCTTCGAAGGATACCCTATCAGTGAAGTTAGAATCGGAAAATACCTCGAGGTATTACCAGAAGTATTCCCTTATGCTGATAGAATGACAATAGATCCGGAGAATCCAAACTTCGTTATTTCTAATGGATATATATTCAGCCCTGATATGAAGACTCTTTATAGACCAGTGTGCTATACGGAATTAGCTACTATAGAACCTACAGATCAAAATAAATATGTGTTCCAGTCTAGTGTACTTGAAAGTATAGTCGATTTCCGGTCTTTCAAAAATGATAGGCGTATCACTGGCATCGAGATAACTTCAGATAGGCTTGTTATTAAGCCTAACAGTTCAGCTGTATTATATTTGCCAGAAAACTGCGATAGAATTATTCTTCCATCTGGTGATTATACTATTCTCGATAGTGATTTCGATAAACTCTCATATATCGAATTCCTTAATATTACTCCTACATCTAAGTACTACACTATTCCTGGATCAGAAGCCGGAGATGTGTATAGTAACTTTAATAAGACATATTATTATACAATGAATGACCCTAATTCGATGTCTTCTTCATGGCAAAGCTTTAGCGTTACTGGCTCAAGAATGATCTTTATTAGACCTGGAGCTAATGTGACAATTCCTAACACTTGTATTGAATTGGGTGGTAAAGTTCAAACTGGTATAGTAACTATCCAGCAGGATAAAATCACAGAGTTGAATGTAAGCAGTCCTAACGTAAAAATAGAAGGCTATGATATTGCCGGAGCAAATAGTATTTTCTTTAAGGATGGTACTGATGCTTATTATACAGTAGATGGCCAAATAAAATCTGATTTTCTTTGGAGTAGAATGAACAGAAATACTGGAAGCCAATCTTCCACTACAGTATTCTTATATAAAGTGCCTACTGGTCCAGAGATTGACACAATGACTATTAATCTCGATTACGATAAGTATATTAGTCCAGCAGCATTAAAATACTGCAATATTTCTAATCTCATCATTTCTGCTAGAACTGATCCTAATACTGGAAATGCTAGAAATACTCACATATTTAAAATTCCTATCACTACAGAAAGTTATAAGAGTTCTGTTCCTTATGGGTTCTTTAATGACTATGATAAGACATTGCATTATGATGATGAGAGTGTTGCCGATCTAACACAGTATGCAGTATCTACCGGTAATAGAGCATCTTATAATTATGGATACATTTTCAATCAAACTCATTATAACGATGAACAGTTTTTCTTTAATAAATTATGTATGCCAGTTCTTAATAACCATCTCGATTCATTAACTATAGATTTTGATCCGACTTTATTAGTTGGTAGAATTGGATGGAATGGAATTTATATATCGACAGGTATAACTTTAAAGCAGGCTAATAATAATTATAGCGCGACTTTTTCTCGCATGTATTATTCAGGTAATGAATGGTTAGTAAACTACTGGGTATTACCAGAAATAGATGATTTCTACATTAACTATGATTATACTTCCGGTAATGCAATTTTCCTTCCATTCCCTGTAGATGAAAAGTTTAAGAATATTCACTTTAATCCAGCTAATATAGCAGGAATTGCAAGAATATCCTCCCTTGTTGTATGTGCGGCTGGAGTAAAAATATTCCCGTCGGATCTTCTTGATCAGATCACTAATCATAGTTATAAGCTATATTATTGCCCTGATACAAATCTTTCTTTATCAGCAACAAGTTATACAAATCATACATTCGGTGAACAGAGTGGTTGTCCGTTCCCAAGCAATTCAACTATCACACTTACAACATGCTTCGTACATCCTTTATTTGTACATCCGGAAGTATGCTCAGGTATAAATCTCGTTCTTACTGCAGATACAAAGTTTGGATTTTCTACGCAAATAATAACAGATCCATCTCTTGTTGGCACTAATAAGAATATGCTTAATCAGTATTCTGATTATATAAGATCTTGGAGTTCGACAGCATATTTCAATGGAACTACAGATCAGCTCGGTAAGTATTTCTATCTATTTAGTCCGGCTCTCAGTAAGGCTGCTTATATGGCTAAGCAATTAGCGGTATTCTCTCATATCACAGCACCAAGATTATTCACATATCTTTTCAGAGCAGCTAATATTTCATCTTCAGATGATACATATAAGATATTTAACGGATCATGGTTTGAATTAAACTGTGCAACTCTTGTAAGTATTCCTTATTTCTGCTTTGATGTGGATACAACAGATAATGTTGAGGGCTCTGGATATAATCTATTCACTTACCAGCAATTCCATGATATGCTTCTGGATCTCACATCTATAGATTCGGGTAACAAAATTCAAATTCCTACTAATCCTAATGGCGATACGGATTACGTGCTCAACTCTAATCTCATAGATTGGAAAGCTCCTTTCGTATCAAAACAGCAAAAACGAATTGATAGTTGGACTATAACAAATTCAACTTTTAATGGATTTGTAGATAGAAACGTATTACTTCATTTTATCGACCATATCATATATTCTGGAACAGCAACAGCATTTATGATTTTTGGTAAAATAAATGGTAGCGGATCTTCTGCCAGCTATAATTACAATTCAACCAATGATACATATCGTAATAGCTATACATATTTTACTGGAACTGAAGATATCACTGTCACTATAGATCCGGGTTCATTAAGTGATCCTGTTGTAATTGACTTTGGTGGCGCTAGAGTTCAAGATATTCAAAACGCTTCTATTCGTAATTATCTGAAACCTACATCATTATACCATAATAATTTTATTATGGACTTCACTGCCAATAAAAATTATGTCATTAGACAGATATGTATGCCAAACTGCGATTCAGAGGAGTTAGATTTTACACAGTATCCTACATGTAATTTCGTTCTTGGCGATTCAACTAACTTCTATGCTACGACAGATTATGCGAGATGCTTTGCTAAGATTAGCGGATTTAAGAGAGTTGTCCTGGGTTCAAATGTTTCTATTTATCAAGGAAATGGCTCCAGTATTCCAGCTCTTCCTAATATATTATTCTATTCAGCTCAAGTAGAAGAAATAGAGTATCTTGGATCTGAAGTATATGGCATCACAAATTATAGCGGCGAAAATAATATATCGACGACATTCGGAAACAATATCACGAATTTCGACACTATATTCTGTGGAGCAGGAATTAATTCAGGTCATATAGAAGTCGATCTTAATAGAGTTGAAACTATAGTAGGTTGGTCTCAGTATACGACATACACAGATCAAAATACAATAGGCTATGCATTCTGTTATTGCGACTTCACCAATTCATCTTTCGATCACTTGATAAGCATTGCATCTAATGGTGGAATCAAATTTTCGGTATTCGCTTCTCAAATTTCCATGCCTAACCTTACCTCAATAGGTACTAGTGGTATGAGGGAGAACACTGGAATTGAAGAATTAAGCATACCTCTGTGTACTAGTCTAGGCGAATACGCATTTTATCGAAATACGTCACTCACCACACTTTCAGCACCATCTCTTGTTACAATCGGAAACTATGCTTTCTACGATTGTCCAATCTCCGGAGTACTCACTTTAGAGTCTGCAGAAACAGTCGGTCAGCATGCTTTCAATTCATTAGATATCACAGAAGTACATCTTCCATCCGCAACAAATATTGCGGATAATGCATTCTATGATTGTAGGAATATTACTAAAGCTTACATTCCAGCAGGCTGCACTATTTCTATTACATCATTCTTTAATAATACAGAAATCGTTAGAACCTAATGTAAAACTTTACAGAACAAAATCTAACGAAACATAAGAGTAATTTATAGTAAAATAATTCTTATTAACCTCCCTAATTTCTAAGACATTTTCTAAAATTACTCTATTTTGCTTTGTACTCATGTGCGGGAATTTCCAGTACTCCTTGTGAGTACTGGAATATTCTTTTACACTAGCCACAACAATTTCATAAGTTTATAGGTGCGTATTGGGAATAATACTCTACACTAAATCCAGACATCTTCTTTAAATTTCATTCAATATTATTCTCAAAAGGTATATGTAGATCAGTACGTAATGTACTGATCTCTATACTTTTGCTCAACCTTTAAAGTAAAAGGAGAGTGATACTCTATGCCAAAATCCATAGATTTAGAAAATCCATTTCCAAAATATTGTACTAAATGTAAAAGTTCAGATTATGTAAACGTAATAGGAGATGATTCTAAAACAGAATTATTCTGTTACGCTATTGGATATCCATGCGAACAGATTAAGAAATGTACCAATGTAAACTATGCTCCAATCTATCATGAGAAGCATCCTGAATTGTAACCAAATTGTAATCTTTTGTTGGAGGTTTGTAACCTCCAACTTTTTTCTTTGTGTAACAGTATTTTACATTTTAAAGCAATATATTGCTAAAATTTTTGAAATTACAAAATTTTACAATAGCGTGAACATACTTAAAAATTAAAAATTTACTTAATTTATTAATTTAATTAAGCATGGCAGGGATACAGTGTGGCTTTCCCTGAAACCCTGATAATTCGTGCTACGCAACTTTTCAAGTTGCTTGCACTCTATGGATTCTAGTATACATTTTTTATCTTATCCAGAGATTTTTCTCTGGATATTTCTTCTGTTTCTGAAATACAAAATTTTACATTGACCTGAACATACTTAAAAATTAAAAATTTACTTAATTTTATAATTTAATTAAGTATGGCAGGGATGCACAAGGCAAATTTCCCTGAAAGGCAAATTTCCCTGAAAGCATTAAAGTTCGTGCTACGCAACTTTTCAAGTTGCTTGCACTCCAGTTTGAAAGGTAGTGATTTATTTGAATACTTTTAAGGGTAAGCGTATTATTTGTATTGAAGGTCTGGATTGTGTTGGTAAAACTACAATTTTCAATTCTACAAAAAATATTATCCAGCGAAATAATAATCCGATTCTTCATGCGTTAAATTACAACGGCAATATTATCTTTGAGCATTTTCCTACAGATGGATCTGAAGCCAGAAGAATTCGTAAAACTGAGAAAAATATTGATGAAGAAAAACTTCAGTCTCTTATGCTTGAAGATTTGGTAGATAGAACAGATAAGTTTTTCAATAAGGATAAAGAATCTGTCATGATTTGTGACAGATATCTATTCTCTAATTATGTATATTCTTTTAATATGAAATCCGTAAGTGAGTTCTTAAATACTCTAAGCGGATATTGGGCACAGAAGAATCTTCCTATGTATGATATCTTTGTAAAGAATTGCCTAACTACAATTGTGGTTAGTATTCCTGAAGATGTCAGACTAAAGAGAATGTTTTTCAATAGATCTGAATCTGAAAGAGATTCAAATGAAAATGAAATTTACCAGCAGAAGCTTTACGATCGTTACTACAATATAATGTCACATGACAGATATCAGCTCGATAAAGCTTTTAATGTTAAATTGTATTATCCGCAAATAAATGATTCTATTTTGTAATTTATGACAACTTCCTTAACTTACAATTGAAATATTAACGCCCTAATTGTAGAAAGGACTATTATGAATCAGATAAAAAATGTTCAATATACTTGTGTAGAAGGAAAAGATCAGATTGCTAAATTCTGTATCGTTCCTTTAGGAGAATCTTTCTCCAAAGATATCAAGGCGTACTTTAAAAGTCCAAATAATAAAGTTGGAAGAAATGTAATGCCTCCTCATGTAAAAGAAACCTTAAGTGCATTCAGCAATCATGCTTTAGAATCTTTCTTAATGAAGATTGGAATCTTCGATGAAATTGCAAAGCGTAACGAAAGTATGGCTTTTGTAGATGCATTCGTTTATCCTAAAAACAAAAAGGACAAGTTCTTTTACTATAGAGTACACTATATAGGATTCGACTTAGATCGAAAAGGATCCATTTGTGCTATCTCCAGAATTCTTAAACCTGCAGAGAAAAATCCTAATCTTAAAACAGTAGAAACTGTAATTTGCAGAAGAGGTTTATGGATAAGAAATGGATTTGCTTGGATACAGTCTTACTTAAGAGAAGATATCGAAGAACAGTTTACTGTTGAAAACTTAGATAGAGTTTTCAAAGAAGAATACGATCGAGCTTACAATAATCATATCGGCGCCGATCCTAGAGATAAATATTCTAAGTGCCAGTACCCTAATGATGAAATTCTTTATACTAATAGAGAACTCCATAAAACTCTTTTGGAGCCTTTGAAGCTTAAAGATAAGACTGTAATATCACGTAAACTTCAGACATTCGGAGAGTTTGCATTTAAGTATGGTCCGATGTTTGTATATAATAATAGACATACACTGCTTCCAAGTAAGAATACCTTGAGTCTTGCTGAATTAAGAGCGTGTATTTGTGCATCAAATGATCTTATGTGGTATCATGAAAAAGTAAACAAAAGTATTCATGGTGAAGCAAAGATTGTTCATGTTGAAATCGAAGAAATCAAAGATCAGGAGTTGCTTGATATGGTTTCTTTTGGAAAAGACGATAACTACAATTATAATAGATCGATTTATCGTAAGTACAAAAAGTATCCAGGAACAATCACTATGGCTATAGTGCTTGAAACCGCTAAGACTAAGAAGCATTTAAAGTTTACTCACAAATTTGTATTAAATATCGGAAATCTTGCTACATGCGGTCTACCATATACTTTGGATCCAGAATATGAAACAAGCTCAGAAGATTTATTAAAGAGTCTAGACCTTGTACCGGAAAATAAGAATAAACGCAGATACGATATCGAGACATTTAAAGACGCTGTAAGTACTTTAAATGATAAAATTAAAAACGTGGTTGAACACCCTTACAAAGAAGAAGAATCAGAAGATAATAAGGGTCCTTATAAACCAAAATCTACTATTAAGATTGTAGACCAGGCTACATTTAATGAAGAAACTACAGCTGCAGATGAAGCAGTTTATGAATCTAATCATAGCGAAGATGATAAAGCCTGTGATGTAGATCTCGACGAGATTCTCGCAGAAACAGATCATCCTGAAAACTGACATTTTCTATTTATCTTTTCATCTCATAATAAAAACGCAAAAGTTCCGTGGAGTAAATCTCCACGGGATTTTTGTGCAATTGAACTTTTATATAATCCGAAAGGGGTGAATGTTTTGGAGTCAACTAACCTGATGAGACTAAGTGAGAATAGTTTTCCCGATATACAAAGCATTAATATATCCGGTAATCCTACCTTAGTTACGCCAAATAAAGAAGATTCTATATCGTTAAGACATAC
>Ga0247608_10001042_pt1 | contig 40785 bp, 45 predicted proteins | sample 176DNAGHGlowgp2_FD_193490 | JGI IMG/M metagenome (GOLD analysis project Ga0247608, IMG submission 193490) | Sheep rumen microbial communities from Palmerston North, Manawatu-Wanganui, New Zealand - 1766 DNA GHGlow gp2 | ecosystem: Host-associated > Mammals > Digestive system > Stomach > Rumen ...
AATGAAGGGTGGCTTCACCGCTACTGAGGGTGTTATCACTCTCGACGAGACTAAGATGTGTGAGTTCCCTTGCTCTGAGGACTCTGGTTTCAACTACTCTGAGGGTACTCCTACGACTGATGGATTCAAGATTCATGGTCTGGGTGTGTACTGGACGAGCAAGATGACTCCTGGTGACACTGAGATTACCATTGAGATTCCTTGCCACGACACCGACATTCTGACGTTCTGCGGATTCACTTCTGCCGACCTCACCATCAACGGCGCTTCCGGCGAAGGAAACGTATTCAAGGGTAAGACCTATCAGGGTAAGGTATTCTCTGGCATCCGCAAGGCTGTCATCCTTGGTCTGTTCGCTCTCGACGACACCGAGGAGAACGCTTTCTTCGTAAAGAAGGCAAAGCTGATGGCTGCTGTGGTATTCGACGGTTCCAACAAGCCTCTGTGCGTAACACTGACTGGTTCTATTCAGGAAGGTGCTGCCGCCGACGCTCTGGGTGTTCTGTCACTCCAGGCATAAGGAATTTCTTTTCCACAAAATACCTACTTCATGAGGGGGCGGTGACTGCTTCGAGCCGTCGCTGCCCTTTTTCAATTTTAAGAAATTACTGATTTTATTCTTGGCTTTTATGGGAAAGAAAACTGAGGAACCAAAGGTGGAACAACCATCCGTAGAGGCACAGCGAACATACGCATCCATCCGTGACAACGACGCTACCATTGTCGGTATTCTTGGTACAAAGAAGAAGTACAAGGTACGTTGGATGAAGAACGGACAGATAGACAAGTTGAGCCGTTTGCTGATACGCAAGGGCAATACTGACAATGAGGATGGCGCAAAGGACAACGCTTTGGATGCTATCTTAGAGGACTCGAAGTTGGCTTGTAAGGCTGCTGCGATAATCGTTCTTGATGGCTTCTGGAAATTAAAGTTCCGTTACTGGTACTTGTGGCGTTGGTTCTATTATGTCAGGCAGTACGATAATATCCAACTGCAAGAACTTATCGAAGAGGGCAAAAAAAAAATTCCGCTCACTCCGTTCTTGTTGACTACCATGTCCTTGACAGGGGCGAGGGCTACGCTGATGAACATGAGGACAGAGGAAGCAGAAGCTATCCTGCAAGGACTCGCTACGGAGCAGCAGGCGGCGACGGAAAAGCCCGACAGTACCTCCTAATGCGTAAGGACTTTTTCTTTGGTTTGTATTCGGTTAATGATTGGGAATGGCTATGGGGCAGGACTGCGGCGCAGATTGAGTTGCGTTCAATCGACCAACCTATTACGGTGTATAAGCATGATGACAGCAACAAACCCAAACCAGGCGATCCAAATTACAGACCAGATGAAGAGAAGATGAAGAGAGCCGTTGAGAAATGGAAAGAGCGTAAGGCAAAGCGAAAGTACAATATGGCTCATTTCCTTGCTACTGGAGAGAAGATTCCTAATGATAAGGATGCAGGGTGATAGTACGCTCTGCATTTGCTATTGGTAGAAAGTGGATTGGAACGAAAATTTTGCGACAATAATTAAAATATAGAAGATATGGCTAACACTCTCATGTTTGAAGTTGGTATCAAACGTGCCAACGAGGAATACAACAAGATACTGGAAGAGGTAAAGGCTCTTGCTAAGATGGCCGACAACTCTATCAGTCTAAAGGTGCAATTGGAGAAATCCAACGACTTAAAGACGTTCCTTGATGCTTTGAAGCAGTTGGGTGATGGTAAGATGTTAGAGCCGTTGCTGCATAAGATTGACAATTTGCAGGCCTCAATGGTTCGTCTTGGCATGATTCCCAAGGATATTGATTATAGCAATCTCGAAAAGCAGTTGCAGAAAGTGACTGTTGCCTATGAGAACTATCAGAAAGCAAGGGAGAAAGCAGGACTGAAAGAAGGTCAGGCTGATGTCACTGGTCCCACTATGGCATTAGGTCAGGTGTATCGTACCGCAAGAGCCAACTTGGAGAAGGAATTTGGTTTGAGCGAGAATGTAGCCCGTGCCACAATGGACACCTTCAAGAATATGGGTAACACCATTCAGGAGAATATGGCTCGTATCGGTGGTTCAAAGGCTGGTATGGAGTCGCTTTCTGGTGAGGTTGGCGGTCTTACTACAAAGGTAGATGCCCTTGTCAATGCTTTCAGTTCCTTGGTTAGCCAGTTGAAGAGCCTTGGTACTGGAAGTGGTGTTAAGGATATGGCTACTGATGTCGCAAAGGTTGATGAAGGAACTTCCAAGATGGCGCAGGCATTGGCTAAAGCCTTTGGTAATCTTAATGAGAAGAAAGCCGATGTGAAGGTCAGCGAGGATTCTTTGGCTACTGCTACGAATACTGCTGCTGCCGCTTTGAAAGCAGAGGAAGCGCAGGCAGAAGCTACTGCCGCTTCTATCCTTCGTGTCGCTGATTCGATTTCCGTTGCCACGTTAGCTACAAAGAATCTATATACCATATTGGGAGGTAATCGTGAGGATATTGCGAAGTTCCTTGAACTCGCTAATACAATGGATATGCTGAGTAGGAAATCAGCATACATCATGAACTCAGGCGAATCGTTCTCAGGTGGTAAGATGGGTGCTTTCACTGAGGTCAAAAAGGAAATGGAGGCTGTTCAGGCACAGATGGATGAATTGAAGAAATCCGGGTTGTCTGGCAGTCCTATCATTGATTCCTTCGCCACTGCCTTTAAGAATCTTTCTGAGGTACTTACTGCTGCTGGCACTTCCGTTAAGGAGAGTACCAAGAACTTGAAATCACTTGGCGAAGGTGCAAAGAATCTTGAAAAAATATCGGAAAGTCAGGAACGTGCCAATCGTGCGAAGAATCAGACCACCGAATCTATTCAGAAAGAAACTCAGGCCCGTAAAAAGGATGCAGCAGCAGCTAATGAGACTTCTTCTGCCGAAGATAAGGCTGCATCTGCCGCAAAAGCCAATGCAGAAGCTATTCAGAAACTCCTTACGGCTACGCAAGAACTGACTACTGCCACCAATAACCTCAAAATGGCTATCGGCTCATGGGGTCAGGATAAAGGAACTATCGCTACGATGGTAGCCCAATTCGAGGAACTGCGTAAGAAAATTACTCAGGTCGTAGAGCAATGGGAGAAACTGACAATGGTGAAGGCAACTGGCGTTCAGAACGTGCAAGTTCCTTCATTCAACATTGACTTGTCATCTATTGAGCCTACTATCAAGACTCTCAATGAGGCTGTTGCTCAACTTAAAAAGTCAATGGATTTGTTGTGGGAATCGACAAATCGCATGGAATCGTCTCTGAAAGCCATTGTCACACCTGAGACATTCAAGAAAGTAGAGAGTGATGCTGCCAGTGCAAAGCAGAAGGTTGATGAACTCTCGAAGAGTGTTGAGGGTATGAAGATGCAATCAGAGAAGAAAGGTAGCGAAACCACCCTTAACGCAAACCTCGACGTATTAAAGAACCATACTAAGAATGTCTATGAGGCTCTGACTCAGATTGCCGTTGAGTACGAGAAACTGAGCAATCAGAAACTTCGTGATGACGGACTGGAGCAAAGACTATTGAAGCTCAGAGAGTATTACGAGTGGTTGCAGAAGGTTGCCACTATGACTGATACGCTCTCTAAGCCTGGTGCATTGAAAGCCGATGCCACTAAGTTCAATGGTGAGTTGCTGATGGGTAAGCAGACTAAGGAAATGTGGAGCGATAAAGCCGTTAAGGATTTCCAAAAGATAGTTGAGGAAATTCTTTCTGGTCGTCGTGCTGCCGAATCCTTTGAGACTGCCATTCAGAAACTCAAAGAGCGTGTTGAAGAGTTCAATTCCACTGGCTCGAAAGGCTTTGGTGGTGTAGGTGCTGCAATGGAAACCATCAATCGTGTTGGTGAGTTGAACATTCAGACACTTATCAAGGAGCAGGCTCATATTGAGCGCATGATGAAACTTGCAGAGGGTAGTTCTAAGTATATGGAAGGTCATAAGGTTGCAGGAATGGATAAGCTGCAAGCTGTTCAAGATTCCAATATGAACTATCTGCGAACGCTCAACAGATGGATCAGCCTTATCTTGCAGAATCGTGACAATCCTGATATTATCCGATTCCTGAATACACCTCAGTCATTGAAGTTGCCGTTGCCAGGTAGAGCCGATGACGTTGCTATGTTCAACGCTCACTACGATAAGTTGAAGCATAGCATTACTGATACTTCTGCCGCCGCAAGGCAGTTGGTAAAGGATATGTCTCTGACTGATGCAAATGCTTCTATCAAGCAATGGAATACCACTCGTCTTGAAACTGGACTCTATAACGTTCAGGATGCCATTCAAGGCATTATGAGAGCATGGCGCAATGCTTCGCAGTATGCTGACGAAGATATGACGAAAGCCGTTGCACAGCAGATTAACCGACTGAACGCTATCAAGCAGGAAATCCTTACTGCCATGACGAATGAACAACTTCTTTCCACTCGTCACGGTTACGCTTCTGTCATCAATCCTGACAATACCCATACGCTTAAAGACTCTAAGCAGATGGTTACTGACTTGAACGCTTTCACAAGGGAGCGCATCAAGGCAGAGAAGGAATATAATAAAGAGGTAGAGCGTTTTACCAACCAGTCGAAGAAAGAGGCTGCAAGGCAGGAGCAGGAATATCAGAAGAATGTTGAGCGTTGGCAGGAGTCTCAGATGAAAACCTACGCAAAGGCAGAGCAAGAAAAGGCTAAAGCGGCTGTTCAGGCTCAAAAGGATATTCAGAAGGAAATAGAGCGTACTGAGGCGCAAATGCGTAAGTTGGATTCAGCTATCAGTCGCGGTACTGCCACCCCAGGACGTGATATGACTATTCTCACTGATGCACGTAGCAAGTTGTTGGGTCAGTTGAATTTGCTGAAAGGCATGACTCCTGCCGATATGCAGAATAACGTGCTTATTGAGAAGCGTATTAAGAATATCCGTACCCTTCGTGATGATACCGATGCACTCCGTAAGTCTGAGGAACGTTTGACTACTGCACAGCAACAGTCTAATAGACGTTCTGACAGAGCCGATGATAAACGTCTGAAAGATGAAATCAAGAGCGTAAATGATGCCTACGTTAAGTATAATGAACTTGGTGCAAAGCTGAATGAACTGCAAGCCCTTCGTGCAAGGGGTATCACGGCTAATGTTGATGTGTCGGGTCTTGACAGATACATTGAATATCTTGAAAAGGTGCGCCAGTTGATGAGGGAGATTTATAGCAATAATGGTCGTACCTCTAATTCTGCCACCGTTCAGGATTTCGGAATCCGTCAGGGAATGTTGGCTTCTGAGGCTTTGGCACACAATAACGTCAAATCAAGTTCTTTCTACAATAAGAACAATCTGAGCCAGTTTACTCAGGATTTGGCTAATGCTGAACGTAGAATGAAAGCGGCTGGCACAACTGCCGATAATCTGCAAAATCGCATCAATGCCCTCAATGCGATTCGTGTTGAGTTTCTTAATCGTGGTCTTGATACTACAAAGTTATCAAATGCCATTGATTCTATCAGACAAATTCAGACCGAATTAAGGAATCTCGCAAATATGGGTCAGTCTGGATGGGGAAGGACTGGTAAGGATATTACCAATAGTATGAATCTTGCGCAGGCAAACCGTACTGCAAATAACGCTGTCAGAGAACTTAATGAAGCATTGCGCCAAAATGAGGCAGCAGCTAATCAGATGTCTTTGTCACAGCAGAAATTGTCGGCTGCACTAAATCAGACTACCGAATCTGCAAAAGGACAATCTCAGGTAATTTCAGACTTGAAGATGTTGGCTACTCAATACCTTGGTGTTTGGGGCGCACAAGATTTTCTTCGCAACATTATTCAGATTGGCGGTCAGCTCGAAATGCAGCGTATGTCAATTGGTGCTATCCTGCAAAACACAGCACAAGCCAATGAACTTTTCGACAAGATTAAAGGATTGGCAGTCCAATCTCCCTTTGGTGTTGTTGAACTCGACCAAATGACAAAGCAGTTGACTGCCTACGGATTCCGCTATAACGAGTTGTTTGATATGACTAAGCGACTTGCCGATATATCTGCCGCTACTGGTACTGGAGTTGATAGATTGGCTTTGGCTTTGGGTCATGTCCGTGCAGAGGCGGCTCTATCCGGCTACACGTTGCGTCAATTCTCTATGGGTAATGTGCCTCTGTTACAGAAACTCTCAGAGAAACTTGGTAAGACAGCAGCAGAAATCCGTAAGATGGTTTCTAAGAAGGAAATCGGCTACGACGATGTTGTTGGTGTTCTGAAAGACCTAACGAATGAGGGTGGTATGTTCTACAATATGCAGGAAACCATTTCTGAAAGCGTTAAAGCAAAATTCAAGAACGTCAAGGACGCAATGGATATTATGTATGGAGAAATGGCAGAAGGTGATATTGGCGAAATCCTAAAAGGTGTTGCAGCCTCTCTTATGGAGGTTACAAGAAACTGGCGTGATGCAGCCACAATTATAGGTACTGGTGCAGGAATGTGGCTTACTGCCAGACTTGCATTAGTCGCTTATACTTCCGCTATCGGTTCAAACAATGCAGCCGTTATTGCATCCATTTCTTCATACAGACAGCGTGAGGCGGCTATGCTTTCTCAGGCTCGTATGTATCGCACTCTTACAGCAGCCGAGGTAACTCAGATGGAAACCTCAAAGCGTTTTACCGCAATGGAACGTCTGAGAATGTACATAGGTATTGGTCTGTCTGCACAACAGAAGCAACGTATTATTCTTTCCCGTCAGGAAATGATAATGGGGCAGGCTCTTGCTCTTTCCTCAAAGAAACTCACAGCAGAGGATATTGCAAAACAAGTAGCCACAACCAAACTGACAGCAACAGAGGCAAGACGTATTATTATTCTTTCAGACTTGACAGCAGCAGAGAAGATGGCAGCTTTGCAGGCTGTTAAAAACGTCCGTACCTATGGCGCATTAACTGGTGTTCTGAATGGTGTTGCTATTGCGGCTACAAGGGTTTGGTCTGCAATGACGCGAATGTTCCTGAATCCTCAAATGCTTATTATGGCTGGTGTCACAGCAGCAGTTGAACTATGGCAACGTAATAGTCGTGAGTTAGAACGCGCTTCCGAATTGTCCGAGAAAATATACAATCACTCTCAGGAGAGTTTGAAGAATACTCGCACAATGTTAGAGAATACTGGAATCAAGGCTATGTGGCGTGAGAATCCTAATAGTGGTGATGACTTCAAAGAGGTTACAAGCAACTATGGCGGTCAGTTGGGAGGTCAGTCTTACTTCGAATTACCGAAATTTGATGCAACAGAAGCCAAAAATGCTATTGAAACATGGGCGCAGTATATCAGAGAATATGCTGCAACACCTAATCGTATTCTTAATGAGGCATTATTTGACACTGAGGGTAATGTACTGAAACTCAAAGAGCAATTCCAAAATCTAAGAGTTGCAGTAACGCAGGTAGCAGAGGCGCAGGATATACTCAGAGGACTTGGTGACGTATTTGAAAACGCTATCAACGCAACAAATGGCGGTTGGTTCAATGATGACGTAATAACAAATATTCAGGATTATGACAAGTCATTAAAGAGCCTCAATTCAAACATTGCTTCTACTTATAAGAAGTTCCGTACAAATATTGATCTTGGTTTGATAGCTGCACGTAAACAAGACCAGGCCTTTGATGCTGCCGTATCGGGAATGGCAACTTACGCACAGCAATTGAACTTCCTTGTGAAAAATCAAGAAAAATATTCTGAGGCTGTTTCTGCATTTAGGAACGCTAACCCACAAAGTAGGGCTGCAATGAATGAATTATCTGGCGACCATGTAGTCGGTGCTAATGGTATGGGTAATGTTAATGAGCAGCGTGAGGAAATGATGAAAGACCTTGATATATTCTATACCCAACTGGAAGCAGAACTTAACACCAAGGGAATCAAGATTGGAGAGATGACTGATGCACAGCAGCAGGCACTTTTGCTTAGTTACAAGGATAAGTTAAGTTCTATTCAGGGTCTTTCTGAGGAATCAGCAAATGAACTTATGAAGCTGTTTGCTCAACATTTTGGCATTGAACTCGACGTAGATGACGAAAAGTTCCGTGTTAAAAAGAGTGATGTCATTCTCCAACTTGAAGAACTTATAGGTCGTGACTGGAGTATTCCTTTGAATTTCGGCACAAATATTAACGATGTCATCAAAGAGGCTCGTACTCAGTATAAGACTGCAACTGAATATTTCAAGAATGTTGAGCCTATACTGGTTAAATTCGGTGTAAAATGGGATAAAGGAAAGGAATTGACTCAGGAGCAAATAGATGCTGCCGTAGCCAATGCAGACGAAAGTCAGAAAGAGTTTATTCGTAAGGCTCTGATGGGTGTTAATGAAGCCACAAAGATTTTCAATAACGCTACTGATGCAAGCAAATCTGGTGGTTTCTCCCTTGAAGAAGACAAGAAAAAGAATAAAGGCAACAAGGGTAAGCAAGAGGATAAAGAGGCTAAACGCTTGCGTGAGATTGCAAAACTCTATAAGGATGCCTACGACTGGTATAACAAGTACGAGAAACAAGTTGGTGAGGCTGGTGCTTTGAAGAAAGTTCAGGCTCAGTTCCAACCATTGTTTGACGAGTTCAATAAGACTTGGAAAACCAATCTTACTTTGGATTCCATTCCTACTTATAAGCAGAATCTCACTGAATTGCTCGACGAGGCAATGAAATTGTATAAGACTCCAAAGCATAAGAACTCTTACATGGTGGAAGCTATCAAGCAGTTGCGTGATGCTATCAGCAACGTGGACTATGAGGAAGCCAACCACCAAATGGATATTTTTGCAAGTAAGGTGAAGATTCAACTTGACAGCCTAACAAGGGCGTGGAGTACATTTAACAGTGTTCGTGAAACTACTGGAAATGCTGACTTTGCAGCTCAGATTGCAAGAGTTTCATACGATGGCAACTTGATACAAAACTCTGCCGATGCAATCCGTAATCAGATTCAGTCGTATTACAATGAGGCTGGAGGTAATGGTGTACTGACATTCGATATGGAACTTTCAGATGAAGATATTTTGAAGAAGTTCCAAAATGCTGTTCCAAGCAATGACGAAGGTATTGAGAATTACCAAAAACGGATTAAGGGATTGGTAGAGGCTTATAAGCAGTGGCGAGACTTACAGCGCACTGTTAGGGATGATGCTATCACGGCTTATGCTAAGATGGTTACTGATTCTATGTCTTTGAAGGATAAAATAGCTAAAATAAACAATGAATATCAAAAGACAATAACGAACCTGAACACCTTGCGAGACCAAGGAATTATAGGTCAGCCCGAATATGCCAAACGTAAACAGCAGGCAGAAAATCAGCGCAAAGTTGATAATTTGTCAGCCCTCGCTAATAGCGCAACGTTTGAGCAGTCATTTGGTATCGTTGGTAATGTTTTAAAGAACGCTGCAAGGGAACTTGATAAGAAATTGCGTGAAGAAATCAGTAGTGAGGACTTCAAGAATCTTACTCCATCACAGCAGAAATCTTATATAGAAGCATCTGACAAATTGCATAGTGCTTCTCAAACTGCAACAAGTCCATTCAATCTCAATGCCTGGGGCGAATTAATGGAGGCTTCAAGGACTTACAAGGATAATGTAAACAAACTCGTTGCAAGTTTACTTCGTCTGCAAAAAGCCACGATAGCCTTAGAGCAGGCAGAAGAGGATGAACGTAATGCAAAAAATGAGTCTCAGCGAAAGGATGCACAAGAAAGAAGGAAAAAGGCAGAAGAAGAGAAGAGAGCTGCCGAACAAGCCGTTGAGAACGACCAAACTGAGGTTAATCAGAGTGGTCAAAAACTCAAAGAGAAGAGTGATGACGCAGTAGAGGGATTGGATAATTTCTCTACTATATTGGGTCAGTTCACACAAGGTACTTTGAGTAGTTTTGTACTTGCCGTTGGTAACTTAATCAAATCTATCAAGGGTGATGGCGAAATGGCTCAAAGTGTCGGTCAGCTCTTTGGTAAGGCTGGCGAGAAGATTGGCGGTTTGGTTGGTGCAATATTGAGTATAATCGACGCTTTAGGTGATGATCCAACAGGATTCATAGACAATCTGCTGAACAAAATAGCATCTGTCATAGAGAACGTTCTAACGAATCTCCCTCAGATTATAGGTTCTGTAATCAAGGGCGCTGGTAATATTGTCGCCAGTGTAGTTGATGGTGTTGGTGGTTTGTTCGGTTTGGATTTCGGACTTTCTGACTTGTTCAATCCTGACAAGAAATTGCAAGAAAGAATTGATGATTTGAAAGCCGATGTCACAAAGATTGAGGCAAACACATCTGTTCTTAGGTCTTTGCGTGAACGTTCGTTAGGCTACGATAGCGGTCAAATGCGTAAGGATATTGCCAATATCTATAATAAGTATAACCGTGATTTAATATTTGGCAAAATTAAGTTTGGCGAAATTAATATAAAATATGGCGCAGCAGGAAAGGCTATGTCTGAATTTTATAGCCAGAATCTTAATGGTAATGGCTATTCTCAGGAATATGCAAACCTTCTAAAGCAACGTCGGGATTACATAGATATGTACAATGCCGAGAATGATAAGAAGGATTCTTCTGCATCTGCTATGGCTGAGTATCAATCCAAGATTGCCGAACTCGATGAAGAAATAATGTTCTTCACGCAGGATCTTGCCAACACCCTTTGGGGAATTGATATAAAGAGTTGGGCTAATCAGATTTCTGATGCTCTTTGGAACGCTTTTGAGAATGGCGAAAATGCTGTTAAGGCATTTGAGAAAACCGCAAAAGATATTGTTGCCAGTGTCGCAAAGGAAATGATGAAACTTGGTTTTATCGAGCCTTTGATGCAAAACCTGCAAAAGCAACTCTTTGGCACATGGGATGATAGTCTTGAAATGTACGTAGGTGGTGCTATCAAGTACACTAAAGACAAGAACGGCAATGTCGGTATTGATATGCAAGGAAGTGAGAAAGCCGTTTTAAAGGTCTTAGGTAGTTTCTACGGACAATCTGAGGAATTTGCAAAAGCAGGCGAAACATTCTATAATTGGGTAGAACGTGCCACTGGCATAAGATTCTCAGATAATGACAGTTCCCTTAGTGGTAACATAAAGGGTATTACGGAAGATACAGCAGATTTACTTGCAAGCTACATCAATGCTATCAGAGCCGATGTTGCCATGAATAGAGCGTTTATCGCAATGTTCATTCAAGAGTACTGGATTTCGTATGTCGAACAAATAACTTCGGTTCATACTACCTTGCGAAATATTGACAGAAACGTAGCTGCAATGGCATTAACATTCAGTGAGACTGGCAAAATCTATGGACTGATAGAGAATATCAGTTCTCGCCTTGACAAGTTCGCAAATGGTGTAGATAAGATTTCAGTTCAATAATTTCATATCTATATTTAAAAGTCGCAAAGTTGCAAAGAAGCGGGGGTTCTCACGAATCTCCGCTTCCTCGTTTCGGTAACATTACACACATAATGTTGCAGAAAAAACAAACTACTAAATATTACTACTAACCTAAAACAATTGTTCAATGAAAAAAACTATTCTTTTAACCAGTTGTATTCTTCTCTAAGAACAACGTCCTTGCAATTTGTGATAAGTGTTGCGTCTTTTGAGTGAGTGATTACAGCTACATGAGCCTTATCTTGTGTTTCGACCTCAATTTGTGCGTTGTCGAGCAAATGGACTACTACGAATGAGTTGCCGGATGCCAGTAATTTTACGTGGCTGTTATCTCTCATATATATGGTAGAGCCATGTCTTGCGTTCATGCGTATGGTACTTTCAGAACTGCCGAGTATCAGAGCGTGGATAGGATTCAGCAAAGAATATTTGTCATCAACGAGTACGTTACTCTTGCGTCTGAAATCCAAATCGAAATTGTCAATGATAAACTGGTTTGTCGGGAATCGGTGCTTTAGGCAGAAATCCATTCCTTGAAAGAATTTGGCTACCATTTTCTCCTTATCCCAATCGCTTTTCCAGTCGCCTTGCCACTGTTGACAGAGACCGAATCCAATTGCATCATTCCTGAGTGTTTTGTTAAGTTTATCCATACGTCTCAAAATAATCAATCGCTGCAAAGATAATCAAAGAGCTTCTAAAATCAAATTTACCCCTCTTAAATGTCAAGATTTTAGAAAACCGTAATTTCTTTTGTAAATATATATTACTATTTTTGCGCAAAGTTTTAAACGATGGAACCAAAGAAGATACTTATACAGAAACAAACTTTTGACGGCACTAACTATACGAACGTTGGTGACGTTGTTGATGTATATCAGAAGTATCACGTCCTTTGTCAGGAAATGCCATTCATGCACAAGCCAAAGACTAAGGAGTTGGCTGCGAGAGACTGGAAAGATGAAGATGGCGAAGATGTTTTCATTTCAAAGGATGGATTGAAGTTTCAGGCTTATGATATAGATGTGACTTTCTTGTATGATGGTGTAGAGGCCAATATGTCATCAGACATCAGAAACTTCATCGACTATATCTCTGATAGTAGTGGTAGTACTGCTGGAGTCATGCTTGCCATTTATGACGAGTACACCAAAATTGGGCGAAGGGGTATCTATGTTAAGGATATTTCCAATGATATGTATTTCTATGATGACATAAACCCCAATGCCATTGCCAGTTTCAAGGTAAAGTTCCGTGTTACAGACCCCGTGACTACTCTTGACGAACACTTTCTTGTTGTATCATAAACCTGTATAGCCAATGGAGAAGTGGACGATATATAACAAGAGTGGAGTTGCAAAGTACATTGCAACCGACTTGGAGTATCACGATATTTGGATGGGCGAGGAATATGTTACAATCAAGATTACTTCGCCTACACCTATTGAACTGGAGATAGGCGATTATCTGATATATCGTGATGACGTTTATAGTATCTACACTTTACCTTCTGCATTGAAGCAAGCCCGTAAAAGTAGCAATGGCGAGGCTTTCAAGTACGAGAATGTTAAGATGTCCGCACGTTCAGCCGAATTGTCTGAGGTGCGCTTTCTTGATGTTGTTCTGTACGATAACAACATACACTATACCAGTCTGCCTACTTTCTCATTCTATGCGGAAACCATAGATGACCTTGTAGATAGACTGCAAGCCAATACAGACCGCTACAATAGCGAATGGCTTTATATCACTCCAAACTATAACCGAACCATTCAACGATATGCCGACAATCCTACAAAGAAAGCTGCTGCAATCGCTTTATGGGAGCAAACTTTTGGTACAGACCATAGTAACCCGACTGCTGCCATAGAAGGTGAGAAGTTCAATGTGAATATCTCAGTTGACAAGATTTCGGTAAGTCAGGGATTGGAGTTCATCAAGAATAATTTCGGACTGAACTTCATTACCAAAGGTCGTGCTTTGATTGTCGGTGGTGAGGGTTTGCCCGTCGACCACGTTTTCCGATACGGAAAGAACAAAGGACTTTATGCCATTGAGCGTAAGGCAGAACAAGACCAACAAGTAGTAACGAGATTGTTTGCTTATGGTTCTGACAAGAATTTGCCTATCCGCTATTATGCCGACTTGAACAAGCAATTCTACTTAAACGTTGTAGAGATTAAGAACAAGTACAACTCTGTTAGTGGCTATATTGGAGTTGAATTACTCTTTGATATAGATTTTTCGGCTATTCTGTTTACAAAGCGTTCTTCTGATTATCCAGGTGATGATGAATCTCCTTACTACATCATTACGATGGAAGCTAACGGATATACCATTAAAGGCTATGTCACCAAATATACAAGTTCAGATAATAGATGTCGTCTGTATGCAGAATGTTCAGACCCAGACCATGATGACAGAGACGAGCGTAGCCCTGAACAGATGAACGGCTTCGTTGCAGCTATCAAGGTTGGCGATAAGGTTATCATCAAGAGTGGTATAGATAAGAATTATTGGCCTACAAACCATATAGACTATGCCGAATATGGTATGCCTAACAATATGGCGGTCAATACCCTTATGCTCCCTGGTTTCCCAAGATATGCACTCAGTGAGTTGTGTAAGACTGAAATTGTTGATGGTATCACTCATGTCTATGTGAGGAAGAATCCTGAAACTGCATGGGGTGAGCCTCTTATGAACATTGAGGGTGAGCATATCCTTCGTTTCTCTAATGAACGTTTGCGTCCTTATATTACAAGTGGCAATGCGGACGAAATAGGAATCAAAGAGGGTAATATCCAGTTCAACGAGGAAAATGACGATAATGGACTGCAAGAGGTTTACCCAAGCATTGAAGGTTTGACAGTTGGTGACGTGTTCGGCACTTCATCTACTGAACGTCTTGATGAAATCCGTTCTGCTGATGTCATTCAAGATAATGGTGTTTTTGAGCCAGAAGCAGAAATTGAGCCGTTTAAAATCAAACTCAAAGATATTGGCTTCGACCTTGAAGAGGCTGTTGAAAACACTGGTAGCCTTACTATCTCTATGAAGGATGGCTATTGCGGTGCAAGGGATTTCGAAGTAAAGAACATCGTGAAGGATGGCAATAGTGGTTGGATTCTGACTTTGGATCGTTATCACGATGATGCACTTGACCTTTGGTTTCCTTATTCCTCTCACGCTGCAATTGGTGAGGCTGCAAGAGCCGATGAAGCATATCAGATTCGTGTTGGAGACCACTTTGTGCTTTTGGATATTGATATATCCGATAGCAGCTATATATGGGCTGCAAGCGTGAAGATGTTGCGTAAGTCTATTTACTGGCTTATCAACAATAACTATACTCGCTTTACCTATCTGCCAAAGATAGATGAAATATTCATGGCACGTCAGCATGAGAGGGCGCAACAGAATCCTTTAACTACTATCAGTCTGCATGATACGCTAAAGGCTGGTATGCTCATGCTGTTCAATGACGAGGATTTGGACGTTGACGGTAGCGTATTCATCGACAATATCACTATCAAGGAGAATGGCAATAACGGAGTACCGACTTATGAAGTTGTTCTGAGAAATGACAAACAAGTTGGTTCGTTGCAGCGTGTTCAGCAGCAAGTAAACAGCCTTTCTTCCTATGTGTATAATGGTGGTGGCGGTTACAGCGTATCTCAGATTAATGCTTTTATCAAGCGTTACGGACAGGAATATTTCTTGTCGAAAATGACTGAGGACGTTGCAGCAGGACGTATCACATTCGCAAAAGGCCTGAAAGCAATGTATAATGCTTGGTTTGGCGAATACCACCGTGAGCATCCTTTGGCAGGTGATGAACTCGATACTGGAGCATCAATTAATGCAGAGGGTACAGCAGATTTCATAGACCTTATCGTTCGTGGACTTGTAAAAGGTACTCTGAACGTAGAGGACTTACTGAAAGTAAAGAATCTGATTTTCTCCAATGAACTGAAAAGCGAGGGCGCACGTTCAGGTTTCTTGGATGGTACTGGCATTTATATGAACGCGAAGGATGGTCTCATTGAGGCTGATGGTATGAATGTTCGTGGCTTCCTTCGTATCATGGAACTTATCATTAACCGCTTGCAGTTGATGGAGTCAGACTATTCGTTTACTGAGGGCGATACCACAGAGAGGGTAGATTTCTCTGATAACGGTCAGCGTATGGTTCTTACAATGCACAAAGACCACGATAACGACCACACTCCTTTCTATCCGGGTGATATTCTCTACGCTAAGATAAATGACTTACTCGACCACGGAACATACTATACTTGTTATGTCAGAGTTGTAAGTGTTGACCTCACGAATAACACGATGAAGGTTGTACCTTACAATGGTGTGAAGCCCAATGGCGACCCCGAAGTGCCAGGAGCCAAAAACTTCACATTCCTTGGTACTGAGATTACGGATGACTACACAGAGGCATTGCTTGAAGATTATACCAACTATCCTGATGGTTACGAGAAAATCATCACGCTTACAAGACGTGGTAATATTGCTGACGGATTGGAGAACGGCGACGACCCGACTTCTTATAGCGATTCTGTAAAGAAAAGCCAGTTAGGTAGGCAGCAGTCATGGGTTCTCTCTACAACCGATAAGCGACTGAGCTTCTTTTGGAATGTTGACAAGCCAATCATTGAGGATAACAACTATGCTCTTTGTCTTGGTATTCTTCCTGACTTAGCAAACCTTCCACATGATGCGCAGGGTAATCCGATATGGAATGTTGATATGCCCTCGTTGTATGTCAATACCATATTCTACGACCATTCCCACGATGCCAACTATCCTGCAAGAGTGGTAAAGGAAGATAGAGGTCAGTGGGTATTGCCTGACAGCACTATTCCACAGCCTACTTCTGAATACAATGGTACGACTATTTTTGAGCCTTATCACTATAAGACTTATACTCGCGCCACTTGGCTACGCTATCGTAACGATGCGTCTTGGTCGTCGCTGACTGATGCCGAATTGCATCAGAAGATGATGAATGAGTGGAAGGTTGATTTGGAAATCAGCCGTGTATGGCGTTATGGCATTCTTTGGGAGTGCCTTGTCGACGGAACTACACAAGAGCCACATTGGGGATGCAGTCACTGGCAGGCTATTGGTGGTGATGCTATTTACAAAGGTGAGATTACGACAAGTAACGGACGTACATTCAGTAACGGCAATATTGATACTATTCTGACTATGCGTATATGGTTTGGTGGCGAGGAAATCACAGACCAGATATTAACTGCCGTTGACTACTCTATTGCATGGAAACGTTCTACTGGCTATAATAGCGTAACAGAAGAGTTTGTGCAGCAGAGTGAAGATTTGTCGTGGAATCCTACAATCGTAGGAACTAACAAGATTAAGGTTGTACGCAGCGATATGGGTAGCGGATGGATGATAACATACCGAAAAGTCCTTATCAGTTGCACCGTATCATTCAGTAACGAGGGGCAAGTAGTAACGATGCCCGCCGATTATGTATTCTAAAATTGACAAGATATGATAAAAAGTAGAACAAATACCAACGACCAAGTTTTCGACGCGCTTTCTTTAAGTGCGGAGATTGCCGTTCTTGGTGGCAGTGTACGACAAATGTACTATACTACTGAGAAAACCTACGAGGACGATAGAAAGTGGGTTCCTTGTATTCTCGGTGGTAAGGTGTTCGTAAACGACCCTGCCAACTTAATGAATGGGTGGGCTACCCTTACTGGTATTGAGTGGTACACGCAAATGCCGATAGATGGCGACTATCAGACTGGACGTATTGTTAATCCCTCTCAGGAAATACTCGACGATGTTGATGTTTACGACCCTGAGACTGGAGAGTTGACACATGAAGCCGCATGGCGTTCTGAGAATTACCTGATTAGTGATGGAAGTGATGCGCCTTGGTGTGACAATGTACCCGATATGTGCTTGATAGTACATCGGAATGTACCACAACTTACTGCAATTCCCATCTATGCCGTATTGAAATTTACCGATGTACGCACTGGACTGACGGTTAGGGTAGAGCGTAGTATTGACTTTAGCACTGAGGTTTACAATACCGAAATGACAGTCATGAAAGGTGATAGTGGTGATGAAGTATTGCTTGATCCATTGTCATTCACTGACACTATCCCATCAGGAAGCACCATTCTTGATATTCCTTGGACTCGCACAATCAAGGCGCAGTTGGTTGGTGTTGACGGAAACGTTGCCGATGCCAATGCAAGTTACTTGTGGGTTACTGAGGATAGCACAGCCGTTACTGGTTGGCGACCATTTACCGATGAAGAAATAGAGACATATCGCCTTACTGGTGTTAAAACAAAGATATTGACACTCGACGCTCGTATGATTCATACGAAGTTCCGTGTTCGCTGTTATGGCTGTTGGAAAGAAGAAACTGACGAATGGAAGAGTCCTTTATCGGAAATCAATCCATTCTATGCTACACAGCTTACAATGTCTCTGAATGACACTTTGCAGGCAGACCCCGTACAATTGACTGGTGCAAAGCAAGATACTGAAATGAGTATTCCTGCATCCTTTGAAATGAATATCATGTATAACAGCAAGCCAGTTCCTCAGAACAAACTTTGTCTGTTTCGTGTTCATTGGAAAGCGCAGGACTTGAAAACTGGTACTATTTATAGTATGGGTACTGCACCCAATCTCTCCTTTATCCCGAAAGATAAAGGTTTCTCCTTCCCGGAAGGTTACTCTGTGTTTGCTGATGTTTCCACTTACAACGGCTGTTCTGTGGTAGTTCATGGTGGCGAAAAGGTTGTTGAGGATAATCAGTTTGTCATTGCACCCACATTCAATTAAAACTAAAAATTAAGAGATATGTATATACTGATTGAAAGGTCACGATTACCCAAAGACCGACATTATGAGACAATGCCTGATGGTCGTGCTATTGTTAGCGGACGTGAGGCAAGAACGATGGGAGCCCTTGAAGGAGTTACCTTAGTACCAAACTCAGCAGTTCTTAATGAACTTCGCTCAAAAGTCACGAAAGGAGTAAAGTAGTATGAATAGAGTTAATGCAGGCCTGGTGTTGTCAGGCGTTATCGACGGAACTACCGTTGTTTATGACATTGCTGTTGTTGATGCCAGTGGTAATCCAGTATCGCTTACTCAGTATTACGATGAAGCGAAATGTACTCCAGATTGGGCTAACATTTGGCAGCATGGTACAGCAGAAGAGAAAGCTACGCTACCTCGAATCATCATCCGTGCTTATGATACAAGTAGCGGTCAGGATATTACCAATACTCTCAACATTACTTCCGTTCGCTATAACGATGCAGTTGTTGGTTTCGATGGCGAGACTGGTATTTCTACGAGTCAGGGCGGTGTTGAAGGTTTGTTGATGCGTACCACATATAGCTATGGTGGCACTGATATTCCTTGTATTATGTTCATTGGCAATCCTGCCGATGCTGTTCTGAATCCTGATGATGACCGCATTTCCTTTGATGGTACTGTTGTTAGCAGTGGCGGTCAGATTAGTTTCTCTGAAATCGGTAAGGATATTGCAATCCGTCCTATTGCTGATGCAAATGCAGGATATTCAGTTGAACTTCACGTTCCGTTGAATGTTCCAAAGTTCATAATGACGAACAACAACAATTCTATTCAGTCAACTCAGCGTTTGGCTCGACTCTACTACAATGGTGTTGCAGTCAATACGTCTGAACTGACTGGTGTAGTATTCAAGTTCTTCGACATTACAGGCCCGACGGAAGTTGAACTGAAAGACCATAGCGCAACTGGCGGTACTCCTGGTATTACGATAGGTCAGAGTGCAGTAGCAGGCGACTTGATTACAATCGGGCCTGAGGCAGTTGATTGTCTTATGACGATTCGTTGCCGTGTTTATGACGCATCGGGCAATGAACTCGCAAGTGGTACTTCTGCCGTTTATGACTTGTCAGACCCTTACGCTGTAAAGTGGCTTATCTGTGATAATGTCGCTGGTACTGGAGGCACTGAGCTGACTGGTCTTGAACCTCATTTCCGTATGAGGACAGGACAGACGAAGTACATCTTCCCGAAACTCTACACAGACAAGGGAGATACATTCCCCGAAGGCAGTAGTGCCGCAAACGTTACTTGGACGTTCAATGCTGACGATGCCAATACTGGAGAGACAATCAGCGATTTGCCTGGTGTTCCTTCTACATCAGGTCAGACTTATTGCTCACTCCGCTATCAGGACGTGATTCTGACGGATGCAAACGGCAATAAGGTACAACGTCCTGTTAAAATTCACGCTCAATCATCAGAGTTCTAATCAATTAAAGCAACATACATGAAAGCATCAGGTGGCATAGTATTTGAAGGTGTTATCGACGGAAATAATGGCGATAACGGCTATAACACAGCCCAAGTTGCCCTTTATCGTCGTTCGGCTACGGCTTTGACAAACAATGACCGCCCTACTGGTACTCTAACATATACTTTCAGTACTGGTAGGGTTTCGGGTGCGTCGTCTTATTATAATGGTTGGAGTCAGTCTATACCTGAGACGGTTGCAGGAACAAAGTTGTATGTTATCATGGCTATTGCTCGTAGTCAGTCTGACACTGATGATATTGCTGCATCTGATTGGAGTACTCCAGTGGAGTATGTTGCTGATGGTGTAAATTCTGCTCCAGTATTCATCTACAAACGCAGTAAGACGCAGCCGACTGATAAGCCTGCCGATGGTGCTACCTATTACTTCAAGAAAGTAGGTAGTACTGAGGCTGGTACGCTTTCAGGCACTTTGAATGGTTGGAGTACGCAAATTCCTGCTACTGATAGCAATCATTATCCTTGTTGGGTACGTCAAGCAATGGCTGTCAGCAACGGCAATACTGACGTTATCAATGCGTCGGAGTGGAGCGACCCTGCAACAAAACTCATAGAGGATGGTGTAAGTATTACGTCTGCTGATGTGGTATTTGTCCTAAGTGATAGCGGATCTACGGCTCCTGCTGATTCAGTTACATGGAAAACGAGTTTTGCAGAGTTGGATATAAAGAATACTAATGCGTCGAAATTCGTTTGGCAGGCTGTAAAAGTTGTACTTTCCAATGGTACCACAAGTTATACGGGAAAACAATGTCTTGGCAAAGTCAGTGAATTTGCCAGTATTACGGAGCAATATGCCCTTGGTACTGCTTCTGCTGCTACTGGTAATTGGCAGGACAACACACCACCTTCCGCAGAGAAGGGAAAGTATCTTTGGACTCGAACAAAGCTAACTTATAGCGACAATAGCGTAGGATATTCGCCATCTGAGTCAGGTCAATGCGTTGGTTACTTTGGAACAGACGGAAAGGGTATCTCTTCGGCTGATATTATGTTCTGTCTTGGTAATAGTCAGACAACTGCCCCTGGGGATAGTAGCTTTACAGCGACCTCGTTTGCAGAACTTAACATCAAGAGTACTGATGCAGATAAGTATGTGTGGCAATGTATTAAGACTACTTACACTTCTGGTAATCCTACATATAGCGGTAAGGTATGCTTGGGTAAGGTAAGTGATTTCGCTTCTGTTACGGAGCAATACGCTCTTGGTACTGCTTCTGCTGCTACTGGTAATTGGCAGGACAACACACCACCTTCCGCAGAGAAGGGAAAGTATCTTTGGACTCGAACAAAGCTAACTTATAGCGGTGGCGGCACTACATACGTTCCGTCAAGTTCGGGTCAGTGTATAGGCTATTTCGGTACTGATGGTAACAATGCACAATATATCTACCTGAAAGGATCTGCTTTTAACAAAGATAGTGCAGGAACAAATGTTGTCGATAGTGAGATAAGGGTAAACGGTGGTAATAACCTTGCAATTCGGAGCAGAGGACTATGCCTTGTTACACTTAACCGTCAGACACTTGCAGTAGTAGATAGTGCAACGATATATGACACATACGAAGGAACAACTGGTAAGAACAATCTTATAACAAAGCTCAATAGTCTTGGCGACGATGTTTTTGTATGCCTTGTGTCTTTTGATGCAATCGGTTGGAGTGACACACTTATATCTCTTCTGCAAACATTTGGTATGAGCGACTTGCCTTATACAAGTGCAAACCGCTATCCATTCCTCTTTATCGGACATAAGAATCTCGGCAAAGGTAATGGCATTACCAGAATGAATGATATGGCAGAGCCAGCCATTCCAGTAGAACTTGGTGTTTACGTTGCTAATGGCGCACTGAGTGTAAAAGATGGCAAAGATGGTGAGGATGGTGTTACCTATCAAATTGTATATAGTGAGGCTTGGGCAAAGGTTGATTCATCGAATATCATTTCTGCACGTCTGAGAGGTCATGCGTACAAGATTGTTGGTAGCACTCGTACTGCTATGGCAGGTGCTACTATAATGATGGGATATATTCTGAATAACACAAGCTCACAATATCCCAATACTGAAACAACCACAGATGCTAACGGATATTTCTCTGAAAGTGATTGGTTTAATGGTGATGAATACGGCTCTTCTGGTTATGTTCAAGGGTCTCAGGTAATCTTTGCGGCAATCGTAGTCAATAATATAGTAAAATGCGTAGAGTATATTACGATGACTTTTGCAGGAGCCAAAGGTGATACTGGTCGTATGTACTATATTGCAGGCGAGTTTCCCCAAAAAGCACCATATTCTCGCACTGATAAATTATGCCCAGTAGTTTACTATGTAACGGAATGGTGGTATCTTGATGCTGCAAGTGCAACTGGTAGTGATACTCCTTCTGATGGTAGTAATAAATGGAAAAAGATTGCGAATTTTGGTGTTGTTCTGACTGATGCAATATTCGTTAAGAACTTTGCTCAATTCGGTTCTGCTATTATAACTGGTGACTGGCTTATTTCCGTTCATGGAATGATTGGAAATACTTTCTATGGTGGTAGTGTTGAGAATCCTGACGAATATCAGGATCGTGCTGCATATACATATTTCGACCCTGCATATCCTTGGGGTTATGACCCATTCCAATTGCCAGTAACAAATGAAGAAATTGAAACGAATAAGTTGACATCGTGGACTCGTATCACAGATAACTTCAAACTTCCTGCTGGTACTTATACGTTTAATATCACTTGCTATGCTAATAGCAGTGACACTCTACATTTACGCTTGTTCTATGGTGATGAATCTGCTGACGATTTGTATCTTGGCTCTACTGGAAGTGACGAGGCTGTTACTCTCACATTTACAAAGACACTTACAAGTAAGAGTGATTGGAATGTTCGTGCTACAATGGAAGCGTCAGGAGAGATTGGTTATATACTCTCTGTTGAAGTGGTTCCTAACGATGCACGTTTCATCCCGAACTATGCTGTTGACTTGCGTACTGGACGTACATATCAAAGTGACGCAAATATTAAGGGTTCTATTCAGTGTATCGGTCCCACGTCAAAGGTTATGATAGAAGATGGTGTTATCAGATTCTTTGGTTCACTGAGTTTCCCGAATATCGTTTTGGGTGTTAATGAAGATGGTTGTGCGGTTCTTAACTTCTATGATAAAAACGGCAATTTCAAGTATGGTCTTGGGCCTGACAAGATATTTGAGAACAAGTCACAAGCAGAGTCGATGACGTTGCAGTATTACAATGTTGATTCAGGTTCAGATGACTGTACCACCTTACTCAATAGTGCCTACGTGATGCTGTATCTCTATATGTTCAAGAATCAGTTGACAAACGACCTTGTCACCAACGGCTTGTATAAATACTTGGCTAAGATTGTGGCTGGTGTCTATGGCCCAGGGCAATACTGTGCCAACAGCGATGACGCACAAAACTATGACGGAAAGATTATCAAGTATGGATATAGCAGTAGCGTGAAGCTTCGCAACCAAGACCTGTATAATGGTGGTATTGTAGTAACTTCGAGCAGAACGCAGTCAGGTATCATCACAAGACTTTCAAACATGTTATCTGGTACGTCTGTCGATGAACTTGATTATAGGGGCTATAGTATCATGCAGGATAGCGACTTCAATAGGACAAAAAGCGGAAACACGTATTATTACAATACAAAAGACACTTACAATCCAGTATATGCCATGTACTATGATGATGGAAACGTAGGCTACCAAAATGGTTACATGGCTGCTCAGGTTCTCAATCTATGTGTCGTTCCGACAGACACAAATGAAGACACGCTCATGGACCCGATTTATTACTTCAATCTCCAGTATATTGACAATAAGGGCATGAACATGGGCTTCAAGACGCTATACATCAACAGGAAGAAACTTAGCGACATTCTGCAAGCCGCAGGAAAATCATTGTAAAAAAATAAAATATTGGAATTATGAAACAGAAAGAATTTATCAATGGTGGTGTTAAATACCACTTCGAGGAAAAAGAAGGAGTACTTCACCTTTTGAGCCTCGAAATTTGGGGTAAGATTTTCGAGTTCCCCAATGGCGGAATACCTGCACATGATAGCATTGATTCTGATGCTATCAAGGATGGTACTATCGAAATCGATGACATGAATCCTGACACCTTTGCTTCGTCATCGGACATTCAGGAAATGTTTCCTAAAACAGAATGAGTAACGTGTAGCAATACACTCTCAGTATAGTTCACTTTATTGTTAAATTAAAAAACTTAGGTATTATGGCAGACATTAATCTGACAAATCCGCAGCGCATTATTCGCGCGAACGAACTCTTGGAGTTCAAAGGCTACTTGGAGGCTATTCTCCAGAGCAAGGCTATTGCAACAATTCAGGGTCTTAACGCATCAACCGTAGAGGGTGCTCTCGCAGAGTTGCTCACTAAGATTGGTACTGAGATTTCGGCTGTTTACAAGCCCGGTGGTAACAAGACTGCTGATGAACTGACTTCGGCTCTGCTTGTTGAAGCTAACCTCGGTAAGGTTTACAACCTGACTACCGATGCTACCACCACTTCTGATTGGGTAGATGGTGCAGGTGAGACGGTTAAGGCTGGTACTGACGTTGGTATCGTTGCCGTTGACAACGATGGTACTACCGTTTACAAGTTCAACGCTTACTCGGTTAAGATTGACCTGAGTGGCTACAAGACCGTTCAGACTGCTGTTGCAGATCCCTCTGCAAGCGGTAACTCTCTGACCTTCATTGACAGCATTTCTCAGAATGAGCAGGGTGTAATTACTCCAACAAAGAAGACTGTGTATAGCGCAGCTCCTTCTGCTTCTGGTGTTGGCGGTCAGGCAGGTCTGCTGTCTGCTTCTGACAAGGAGAAGCTGGATGGTGTGATTTATGCCACCTCTGAGGACATTGCCGAAATGTTCCCCTCTGATTAATCTTTTTCTCTAAGGTGTGAGGGTGCAATATCCCTCGCACCTTACACAAGAAACTGATTATGTTGAACTATTAAAAGAAAGTAAGAGATTATGGCAGGAATAGAACTTACAAACCCAAATAGAATTATCAGAGCGCGCGAACTTCTTGAATTTAAGGAAAGTTTACTCTCTGATGAAATGCTGCACCCTGTAAATGTCAACTCGCTTACACCGTCGAGTACGTTTGTCAAGAACGCTGTCGTAGGTATTAACGGTGTGTTGTATCGCTCTACAAAGGCAACGAGTAATCTGCCGTGTACGATGGTGATTGTGAGTGGTGCTTTCGTTTACCATACCGTAAACGGAAAGATAGCGTTTGTAGTGTCAAATGGTGCAGCTAATACCGATTGGGAGATATTTACGGACGCATCTATTGAGTATTGGGTTAATAGCATTAATACTGCTCTCTCTGCAAAGCAGGATGCTATTAATGACCTTGCTACAATACGTAGCAATGCCACTAATGCCGTTAAGCCAACTGATACTTACGCCTTCAATGGTGTCAACTATACCGTAGATGATATGTTTAAAGCATTAGTCAAACTGATGCCAAAGAACGTTGTCACTCAGGGTTAAAAAGGAAATTGTTTTTTTATTAATTAAAAATAAGTATTTATGGAAAGTATTTCTATGATTAACGCTTTGAAAGCGGTTCAATCGGGTCTCACTCAGGCTGCACCTGGTGCAACTCAGGAGGTCATGCTGTACAATCCTGACGGAACTCCTGCGGGTAAATACCCTGCACAGCAGTTGGTTCAGGATATGGCGAAGTCTGGTAACGGATATGGTAATTGCGAAACAGCCGCAACAACGATTGCAAAGACTGTCGCTATTTCCAACTTCGTTCTGCTAAAGAATGGTATCGTGAGCGTATTCTTCAAGTATGCTAATCAGGCAGCAGGAGCAACGCTTAACGTGAATAGCACTGGCGCAAAAGCCATTAAGGTAAACGGTCAAGCTGTTCAGCCTGGTCTTATCAAGGCTCAGACTATCGTACAATTCCAGTATGATGGTTCTGCTTGGAATATGGTAGGAATGTTGGGTCTCGAACAGAGCCAAACTCCAACAAAGCACCTTGTAGATATGGGTCTGCCAAGTGGCTTGCTTTGGGCTGATTCTGATATTGACCTCACTCAGGCTGACAAGTTCGCTGCCAGTGCCTTCCAGTACGAGAAAACATTCTTCTCTTGGGGTAACACTGACGGACACAATCCGAAAGACACCTCTTCATTCGATTACAATTGGGGTGGTGTTAATGCAGAAGAGCCTTGGTATGACGGACAAGTTTATGGTGACACACCAGGTAACAAGTTGACCGCTAACATGGCTCCCTCTCAGGATGCTGCACGCGCTAATCTTGGCGCACCTTGGCGAATGCCTACTACGGAAGAATTTAAAGAGTTGTTCGATAATTGCGACTTCGTTCAGGCTGATGGCACTACGGTAATCGCTGCTGGTACTACTGACAAGCGTGTAACCGTGAATGGTGTTGTTGGTATCTACTTGAAGTCGAAGATTAATGGTAACTTACTCTTTTTTGCTTGTTGTGGCTACGGCGGTGGGGCGAGTTGGGGCGGTCGCGGTTCGTACGGCGGCTGCTGGTCTGCTTCGTTCGTCTCTGCGCGCAATGCTCGCTACTTGACCTTCGACTCTGGTGGTGTCTATCCGCAGAGCAACAACGGTCGGTACTACGGTTTTGCCGTGCGCCCGGTTCAGTAAATCATACTGAGCCAATCAGAACAACAACCCAATCCATTCGGAGTGGTCGGACAAAGGCCGCACCAAGCGGCCTAAGACCACCTCCGTAATGGAATTGGTTAATAAATAAAATAAAAATAATAAAAACAAAGATAAGGATGAATTTATCTGAAATCATAAATTTGGAGAGTTCCAGGCAGGAACAATCTCAGTGGAACATTATTCACTTCGTTAAGGAAGGTAACTTCTATCACGCTCACGACTGGAGCGCATGGTTAATGAGCAAATATCCATTTGGTGAGTCTGTTAATAATCCTTTGAAGGTTATCTCCAAGAAAATGAAGGATGAAACAATTGACGCATTTGTGGGATTCCCTGCAAAGTCAATTGAGAAGTATATCCCCAATGATGGTAGCGTAACGTTCCTGCCAGTTGATGACAATCGTGTTGATGTGATTATTCCAATGCCCTCAGATTTCTACGAGAAGTCTCTTGAAGAACTAATCGCCATGAAAGAGGAATGGAAAGAATCACTTCCTATTATCGAGAGCAAGAAAAAGAAACGTGAAGAACGAGAAATTCAGCAGCAAGTTCCTCAGTTTATGCGCATATCGGATATTTACAGATACATCATAGCGTTGCCTATTGATGAGCTGTCGCCCAGGGATGCGTTAGATACTCTGCGTGATGTTCGCAAGCGTTTGATTGCTTTGTTCTAACAGATTAGTAGAAAACAATAGTAATTAATGAAGGATGGTTCAGTATGATTTACATAGGCTACACGTCCTTACTCTTTTAGAGTCGGGAAAAATCAAAGATGCCGAATGGTTCCTTTGGTCCCTTTTGGCTATCGTGCAAGGTTGTGGTCGAAAACTCTTTTTTGCTTGTAGTGGCAACGGCAATGGTACGAGTTGGAACAATCGCGGTTCGAACGGCAACTACTGGTCTGCTTCGTTCAACTCTGCGCGCAATGCTCGCAACTTGAACTTCAACTCTGGTGGTGTCAATCCGCAGAACAACAACAATCGGTACAACGGTTTTGCCGTGCGCCCGGTTCAGCTAACAGTACTAATCATCCTTTTTTTACTTTTCTTTTATGGAACTTACAAAGCAACAGCTTCTACTCGACCTCTATCAAGCGTTCTACGATGCGAAAATAAACAAGAGTGCGAGGTGTTATGTAGTCTCTTGGGAAAAGAATCTCAAACGGAATATGGAAGGACTTTGCGAGGATTTGTATTCGCGGAATTACAAACCTCTTCCATCGAAATGTTTCATTGTGGATTATCCCAAAAAGCGAGAGATATTCGCTGCAATGTTCAGAGACAGAATAGTACACCACTTGTATTTCAACTATACGCATCAGCTATACGAGAGGACTTTTATTCAGGATACGTACAGTTGCATCAAGAATCGTGGTACTCATTATGGAATAGCGAGAATTACGGATTTTTGCAGAAAGGAAAGTCACAACTGGCAAAGAGAGTGCTATGTGATGCACTCGATATAAGGGGCTACTTTATGCACATCGTGAGGAAACGGCTTTTGGAAATAGCTATTGGAAGTTTGAGAAAAATGGAAACTCACGCTATATCGAAATACGAAGATACTACGTGGGGCGAAGTTTTGGATATGGACTTTGTAATATGGCTTACGGAAGTTATCGTTATGCTGAATCCCAAGGAGAATTGTGTCATTTGTGGCGACAAGTCCGATTGGGATGGTTTAGACCCTGCAAAGAGTATGCTGCACTTGGAAGATGGTCTTGGATTACCAATAGGCAATTTGACAAGTCAGCTATTCTCGAACGTTTACCTGAATGTTTTCGACCAGTTCATGAAGCGAGAAATGAAATGCCGTTATTATGGTCGTTATGTGGACGATGCGGCAGTAGTGAGTTCCGACAAAGAATGGCTTCTGAGCTTAGTTCCAAAAATAATAGATTTCCTTCAAGAAAACTTAGGATTGGAATTGCACAGAGGAAAATTGGAGATTTCGGAGGTACACAACGGAACAGAGTTCTTGGGAGCGTACATCAAGCCTTGGCGAACATACATATCGAATCATTCACTGGAGAGAATGAAGAAAAAGATTTTGGAGTTCGATTTCTCAAAACCTTGGAAGATTGTCCGTTCCATCAATTCGTATTTAGGTATATTCCAACACACCAAATCATACAATCTTTGCAGGAAACTATTCCTAAAGAAAGATATTTTGAAAATAGGAGTGTTCAATCAAGATATGACGAAGTTTACAGATAAATTCATTTTTTATAAACAATTTAAAAAGAAACGATTATGAACAAGGTTTTTGGTTTGAAGTCGGAATTTGCTTACCTCAAAGAGGACGCAAGCCGCATCGTTATCAGTTACAACCTTAAAGAGGTTGATGACACTCATGCAGAGTGGGTTGAGGTGTATGTTTACAAAAAGCAGCGTTCACATCTTGACTTTGCTGAAATCAAGAAAGCCATCATCGACGACATCAACGCTACGACTGATGAAAAGATTCTCAATGGCTATGAGTGGACTATCCTTCATGGTGACGACGAGGGTAAGACCGTTAAGGTTTGGCTCTCCAAGGAGAATCAGGAAAACTTCAAGGCAAAGCACGATGCTGCCAAGGAATATCCTGACCTCGTAACGTTCCCCATGAAGTACAAAGTATCTGAGGACGAAGAAGGAAAGGCTCTCTACGAGATTTTCCAGTCGTTCGAGGAACTGGTTCAGTTCTATCTCGGTGGTTTGGCTTACATCGAGACCTGCTATCAGGAGGGTTGGACTATCAAGGACAACTTCGATTTCAGCCCTTACAAAAACTCTGAAACTGTGGAGGAATAATCTATGACTATGTTAGTTGTAATCGCATTGGTTGTCATTGCTCTCTACGTGGGGGCAATGATATACCATACCAAGGAGATACCTAATAGTATTTCCTCTACGGTATTCACTCTACCTACTACTGGTAAGTGGATATTCAGTGCTGTCATGTTTGCCGTTGCTGCTCTTTTGGCTCCCGTGCTTTTAGAGTTGGCTACTCCAATGACTGAATTTCTCGCTTTCCTTACAATAGTAGGAATTGGTGCTGTTGGTGCTACTCCGTTGCTTGCCAATGAAAAGAACACCATGCACAACGTCGCCGCCATCGTTGCAGGACTCGCTTCGCAGATGTTGGTATATTTCAACCACCCTCATTTGCTGTTGCTTTGGTTCTTATACGTTGGTTACACTCTCGCTGCAAAGGATGGAAGAAAGAACCTTTTCTGGGTTGAGGTTGCTTGTATGCTTACCATCTTTGCTTATTGTTTCATTCATTAATTATTTGCTATCATGTCAGCAGTTGCTAATGAGTTGTGGCCGTACATCATTACGGTGCTGATTTCGGTGTTCGGCACGTACTTTACGCTGATTCACAAATTAAAGGACGAAGTTTTTAATGCGGAGAAGCGTATTGCCGTGTTGGAGGTGCAAGCGGAAAGTTTGAAAAACCGCGTGGATTCCCACTCTGGCAAGATTGACGAGATTCTTGAAGGTATCAACGAGATTAAAGTCAATGTTGCTAAGATTAACACAACATTAAGTATCATCGACAAAGGTTAAACTTATGAAGAAGATTAAGATGTGGTGGCAGGAAGCCAAAGCCAGATGGAAAGCACGGACTCCAAAGGTATTCAGGAGAGTCCAATGGGTCTGTGCTTTTATCTCGACGGTTGCACTTGGTATTAACTCAGCCTGCATGATGTCGGGTGCTATCATGCCCGAATGGTGGATAACGATATATCCGTATCTGATAGGAGCAAGTGCTGCCTTAGTTGCTGGGTATCAGTTTACACGCCAGTATGGTAACGATGGTAAACCAGTCATGCCCGATGTATCGCCGAGGAAAAAACGTGGTCGCAAGAAAGAAGAGTCTCGCACTATTCTTGACCGCGACGATTTCTAAGAAGGTAATTTTGTGGAGAAGATTTTGTAGAACCAATAAATAATTATGCTATATGAGAACGATTAATAGGATTTTCGTACATTGCACAGCCAGTTCCATAAATGCTTCTGTTCAATCCATTTTGGCAGAGTTCAGGCGCAAGGGTTGGCGTTATCCAGGCTATCACTATCTGATAGACAAAGACGGTAAGACTACTCAAATTCTCCATGAGGATTACGTTAGTAATGGTGTTAAGGGTTACAACTCCACGTCGATAAACATTGCATGGATTGGAGGTATTGACAAGCAGCATCCAAATGGTATTGACAACCGCACTGATGCACAAAAGGCAGAATTGCGTCGTGTTCTTACTGAACTGCATAAGAAGTACCCCAACGCAAAGATTATGGGTCATAGGGATATTTCTCCCGATAAGAACCATAACGGAATTGTTGACCCTTGGGAGCGAATCAAAGCGTGTCCGTGCTTCGATGCCATTCCTGAATATGCTGACATTCAAAATATGAAGGTATGAAGAAATCTGTATTTTATGTAATACTCTTTTTGGTGGTTGGTCTTGGCATTTCTCTATTCTTCAATTACAAGCAGTATAGGGATGCCAAGGCGAAACCAGTCGAGAAGGTAGAGGTGGTTAAGGAAACGAAAGAGGAAATCAAGACAGACTCTTTTATTGATCCAAAGCCAGTGAGTGAGAAAGAAGTGAATACAATCAGCGTTAAGAAGCCGATTAAGAAGCCTAAGTTGGAATTAATCTCTGAGAATGGGGTTAGTTCCGACTCTATTCCTGAGACTATTTCCGATGGGGATATTACCGAGACGGATTCAACCTACGAGATACCTATTACTCAGAAGATTTATGAGGATAGTTGCTATACCGCTTATGTGAGTGGCTATCATGCCTCATTGGATAGTATTTTTGTAAGAAGTAAGATTATCACCAATAATGTAACCACTACGATAACGAGGAAAAAGAAATGGACTTTTGGCTTGCAGGGAGGCTTATATCTGACTCCTAAAGGTGTTCAACCTGGTATCGGTTTTGGTGCAGGATATAATTTCTGATTCATACGTTTAAAATTAAGTTAGTAAAAAAAGGGAGGCGGTCATCCGTGAGGACAACCGCTTTTTGATTTGTAACTTCTTGTGTAGGTTATAAATGTTATAATTAATAACTATCCTTCGCTCATATCAAACTCATATTCTATCCGGCTCTCTCCAGTAATAGGATTCCAGTATTCTTCCTTGACGTGCAACCATCGCCATTTGCCTTTTAGGAAAGCGGCGTAGTTCTGTACTGAGGTAACAACATAAACGTTTCCTTCTTTTGGTATTGCATCGTCGATGGTTTCTATGCTACCCATATAGCATAATATAATAGGTTCGTTGTGACTGCGATAAGAATCATTGGTCTGTATCTCATGCCATGCGGCATTGTGGGCGGCTTCCATTGCTCTGTGCATCTTATTGATGTAGAACTCTCGTAGTTCTTCACGTTTCTGCTCTCTTTCCTTATTCTCTTTGTAGAGCTGACGCAATAACATGATACCAATTACCATAACGACAATTAATACTGAGTACTGAAAAATCTCTAATATCATAATACTCCAAATTTAGATGTGTCATATATACCTTGTGGGGCTTCAAGCGCGAGACCTCTTGGGATAAGGTCACGGAAATCTAAATGGTATTCACAATTCTTATCTATCATAGAAACACTTGGACGATAAATATTATTGAAAATGTACTGGAACTCACGCGATTCTTTTGGTGTAATACTATTCAGTGGACGCAAGTATGGCTTAAAGTCACCGAGTCCGACATTATGAATATTGTAGTCGTACATGATTTCCAACTGAGGAATGTCAAGCATCGGGCCTGATTTGATACCTTTTAGTATTCCAACGTATTCTTTATCCCAATGCGTCGTTACAAGTCCTTTGAGTCCATACGGCAATCTTGCGCATAGGTCTTTTATCAACAGTTCTCGTTCTTCCTTTGTCATAATCTTATTATATTATAGTTGTTCAACGAAATCATCTATATTCTTAATCTCACTCTCAACCAGTTTATACATGAGGGCATTGAATGTTTCACTTTGGATAGATGCTTCTTTGACCTTATCGCCAAAATTAACTCTCACGATAACTTCTGCGCTATTAACGTAGGATTTGAGTAATTTGCCTACGTCAGCTAAAGTCCTACGTTTCTTCGAGAACCTTTCAGCCGTTTCAAGATTTTCTACTTTCATTCGTAAAACTCTCCAAAGATTTTCTTGATAAACTCCTTATTACGCTCATAGGTAGCTAAGATAATATCTTTGCCAATAGGATTCTCACGCTTCGCATCACGCTCAATACATTCTTCGATTGGAGTAGGGAATGGCTTAAACTCTATTGAGTAGGAGTATTCACGTTGTAGGTGATTAACTGTATTCACCAAATCCCAAATCAAATCATCAGAATACTCAGAAAGGTGCATTGCATCTGATACCACATCGTAGCCTTTCATCATAGACTGGAACATTGTTTGATATTCAATCTGTGTAACAAGATTCTCTCTTTCAGGAACCCAATACTTACCAAGCATATTACGAATATCATCACGGCAAACACGAACACGCGAAGTAGGCGATTCGTTAGCCCACACTTTAGCGAAGGTAGATTTTCCGCTACCTTGCAGTCCTTGTAGGACAATTACTTTTCTTTGTTTCGTTTCCATAATCTTTTGACTTTATTAATCCGTCTTTCTCAGCTAATTCAATAAACTTTTTAAGCGATTCGTTAGATTTCTTTGCGTAGTATTTTGCTTCCTTTATGAGACGTGTAACCTCGTTCATACCATCTGCAAATTGTTTCCACTTTTGATATTCTGGGTCTTTTTCTATTTTATGAACCAGAATACCGCACCAAATGAAGAAAACGATATTTACTATCAATACAAGGTAACAAAACATCTGATACTTATTTTAGTGGTTTAATTACGTCAATTCCACGAATACCATTATATCCAATCAGTTTTGAGTACGGATAGTTAATCACTTTCTCATACTCAGGATTCGGATCGAACACGATATTAAAATCAATATCACAAAGTACGCTATGACAATGCTCAATAGGATGCTCACTTGCATTAGTGTACTTTGGTGAGTACACAGAAGCCATAAACAAGCCATCTATGCCGTAATTAGGCTTGATAGCTGATAACGTCTTAGGCTTGTATGATGAAACGTCCTCATAAACGTTTATAGTTGGATTCTCCAAATATATAACGTTAGGGTTGTAAAGGTATTCGGCTGCATATTTGTAGCTGTGTTCCTTAAAGAACTCAATAGCCTTTATAAGCCAATCTTCGCCAAACTCGATGAAGTTAGGCACGTCCTCGTATTCGAGTCCGAGGATTGAGGCGATACAGCATTTGTAGCAATCGCCTCTTTGTGGGTCAACTATTCTTTGATATACTTTCTTCATAAATTCATTATAAAATCAGCAATTCTCTTACCTAAACCTTCGCAGGAAACACATCTTCCGTGAATGAAGTCATCGTAAACGGATTGTTTTCTCTGCTCTTCATTATACATATTAAGACAATACTCAACAGAAGTTCTTGGTAGCACTTTTATAACTACACCATTCCATTGCAAACAAATGGTCTGATTTAACTCTGTTGCCTCTTCGATTACTTTTGGAAGTACTTCTTTCAAATCTTCGTTTAATTCACCCCAATATATTATTCTTTTCTTCATATTATTTACTCCGTTTAATTTCTTGATATGCTTTTTCGTATTTATCTATCGTGTCTTGAACCATTGGAAAGTGAACGGAATTATGCAGTACCATATCTTTCACAAATTCATCTTTTAGCATTTTAGTAATGTTTGCTAAATTGCGTTCTTCCTCAGATAGCGCATTTATCTTTGTCTTAAATTCATGCAATATACGCTTTATGCTGTCATCGGAAACATTATGTTCCTTTGCAACTTTCACGAAACTATCAACCAATATTTTTAGGCTTTGTTTGCTACTCAAAGATACTTTATATTCCAGTTTCATACTATCTTTCCAGTTCTTTCCAATACTTCACGGCTTGGAAAGAAATCATCTTTCCTTTCACCGCATTTCGCCAAATTATATCTATGAAGCAGGCAAAAATCTTCACCGCCATAGTTCTCACAATTCTTACATATACGCTCTATCTTCATTTGTTGAATATCCGTTTAAGTTTTACCAAGTTCTTCATCCAGTACATTACTTACTGGCTTTTCCTTTTGGCTAAATTCGCAATCTTCATCGCAACCATCACAAAGGACTCTTCTGTCCTCGTCAGTGTAGTGGGCTTTGGCGTACATACATTTTATAGGACGAAAATACTCACAAGCATCTTCTTCCCATATTTTACGCTCAAAAGTATTTTTATTTTCATCGTCAATAATAAAGCCGTCTTTGTCACTTTTATAATTCTTGCCTTTTGTAAATGTACAGTTCTTATCGTGGTAGTCTTTGATGCACACATACCACTCCCCTTTTTTCACCTTAAAAGGTTTCTGTTTAAGTTCTTCTTTTGGGGAAATTAGGGGAAGTTTTGGGGAAATTTCCTCTAATTTAAGTAAATCATCAAGGTACGCCCAAATTCGATTAGGACTTACTTTGACAATATTAGACAAAATAATTCCAGTTCGACCATTAACAATTACAACATCAGAACCTTGCTTTGGTTGTTCTTTATTAGAATCATGCCACAATCTGCTTGTCTGTACCTTTTGCAAGGATTCAATGATAGAGAGAATTTCCATATCTTCGTCTATCAATGCCTGCAATCCCATAGCCAAATCATGATTGAATGATTTGACATTCTTTTGGAGGTTACGATGATTTTCAATAATCTCTTGTATTTTTGTTTTAATCTGCTCTATCATACGTTTTCTCTTTTTTTATAGTCATGGATCGTTTTGTCTATCATATCTTCAATCTTATATGGCTCACAATCTTGTTGAAGCCACTCATTATGAAGCCTACGCACAGCAATAAGTATTTCGCCAAGTTCTGCGTGTTGCCAACAATATTCGCAAACAGGAAAGAAACCACTACCACTATGTTCATCGTTACACTCTACCATTTCAATTGTATGGGATGGCTTACAACTCGGCCATGGTAGCCCACAAATGCCGCAAGTGCTATTTATCGGATGCCTTGCACGAAAGAAAGGTACGATAAAAGGCAGTCTTTTAATCTTTTGCCAAATCTTTTTCATATTGCTACTTCATCTTGTTTAATTTTCCTATTAGCTTTATATAATCTCTATTCGTCAATTAGTTTTGGATTGTCATAGATGTTACCTATTACCTCTCCATACCATAAATCGTTTTCGTTCTTGATGAATGGAAAATCGTCGAGGTTTGTAGTATAATCGAAGTATTTAGGGTCGGGGTTTACAACTCTGTAATCATCGGTCAGCCACTTAACATTATATTCATTTTCTTCTTTCAAACAGAATCCACCACCTACATAAACTACGACATCTACACATTCTTCTATGTATGATTCAGGTTCTTCGTAAGGGTCTGAATGGCTGCTTGTTAGTTTGTAGAATTTAACGACATCACCTTCAAAGATACGCTTACCATTCTTATCTACGCATCCAGTGAATTCGCCAATAGTATTGATGTCTATTGGTTCTTTGTGGCTGATGTCAATATGAATATGAGGAATTGGTGTCTTGACGTGCAGTTCACCTTCAATCCATTCTCCATCTACACATTTACTGCCTAAGACCAACTTTGTCTTAGGGTGCAATACCTTTGCTCTGAAAATAATCTCTCTCATATCATTTATATTCTTTAATTTTGAAATGTTCGTATTTGATAAGTTTTCTATTCCTGAGTAATATCACAGCATGAGCCAGTACACTAATAGGAATATTATAGCGTTCAAAGAATATGTGTGCATAAACCTCGTTTCCTTCGCTTACTGCTTTCAGAATCTTTGAGCATAATTTATGAATCGGTATCATCTTGTTCTTTTTCAATAGTGTATGTTCTCTTGAATATCAATCCTTTGTCGCCACCTGCAAGCATATCGCAAAGTGGCTCCTTAAATTTATTGCAGAATTCATCTAAGTCACACTTGTTGCAACTTTCGATTTTGGGTTTAACCAGTTCAAAAACTACACCATCGAGTATGATAGCATTAATTTTCAGAATCTTCGTCTTTGGTCTTTCCTTATCCATTTCTCTTGCTTTTAAATCTCTCGTATTCTCTGATATACCTTTTGGCTTGGACTTTCTCGCGACCTCCACGATTCCAGTACCAATCTCTCCAGTATTCCTTAGTGCCGTGCTTCAATGAGTTCTGGGTTGTCATAGATGTTGCCTAATAGTTGTGGGTCAGCAATGTCGTTGCCTACATAGATACCATCTTCACAGCGAACGTGGTAATGTCCGTATTCCTGGTTCCATTCGATAACGCCTACATGATGACGCATTTTCTTTCGCTCTCTTGATGTGAAAGCCCAATCATCGAATCCGATAATATCACCCTCGTAAAGTTCAGCGCAATTTCTTGGATGCCAAACCTTCTGTCCTATGGTATCTTCTACTATATCCGTTTCTATTCCAGTTGCGGGGTCGTAGATAGTCCATTTCTCTGTATGGGGATTGCGGGCATAGTGGCGAAGGTCGCCGTAAACCCAACCTTCGCCTCTACACTCGCTAATTGCTCTGAACTTTATTTCTCTCATACTACAAGTTCTTTGTTAATTCCACAATGATTCATAAAATGTTGCAACTGATGAATAAAGCATACCATTATAGATTCGTCAGGCAAATTCATTTCACAGCAATGGTAATTAACGATATACATTCCATCGTTAAACGCATGGATGCTGAAATCAAAGTAGTCATCATAAATTCCGTAAAATGTCTTTTTCTCAAAGTTCTTTTTGAGGAAACTTTCAGTGATAGGTACTGGCTCAACCAGTTCATCCCAACAAGGGTGCTGCACGTTGCCGTTATAGTCTTGTATGCTAATATTGGTTGGTGCTTCCTTGTAGTTGCGGTTGGCAATGTTTATCACTTTCGCAAGGCGACATTCGTAAGTTACTATGTCACCTATCATAACTTCTGTTGCTTTCATAATACTATCTCTTTTTCAATATCGAATAACCTGAGTATGTGTTGCAGTTCGTGAACCGATTCGATTCCTTTGCACAAGTCGAAATCAGCTCCTTCGATTTGCAACATAATAGAAGACGAAACTAACATTTCAGGAACACCAATATTGAAGATAGCCTTAATCGTGCAAGAGTTGTCCTTATACACGAAAATCGTATCTTCAACATCAATCGCCTTGAATCCGTTCTTAATAAGGTGCAATCGGCTTAATGCTATCGGTTCTAAGTCTTCACTGAACACTTCTTTTGATGTGAAGCCAAATTTTGCACCTCCGTTTATGAATACATGGAAATATGCACCATCATCTTCTTGGTGGTACATCAAAGACCTTATTATGCAAGGTGCGCCAGCGTATCTATCTGGTTCTGTGATACGCACCAAATCACCAATCATTAATTCCGTTGCTTTCATACCTTATTCCATATTTCTTTTATAACTATACTGAGCTGTGAAGCAGAGCCAACCGCAAAGGATTCTGTCTTGCATTACATCGAAGAATGGCATGACGTGAAACTCCCAACCATTGCACATTATTGTGAAGTGGAGGCTGAGATGCTTGCCAATATATAAGTCAGTCTTCATTACTTTGGGTTTTGTTCAATAAAGTCGAGTAACACACCAATAATCTGATTGTACGAGAGTTTTTCTTCTTTCGAGAGAGTACCAACGAACTCACCGAACTTGAAGAGTATCTTATCTTTTGTTTCTGGTTTCATATCGTCTTGTATAAAGTTCCTTAGCCATGAATTCGGGTCGTGATTATCCGTCGAGAGGATTAAATGATTTTCAATTCTTTCATTGAATGGTTTCATCATTTCTTCTAACTCTTTCTTCTGTGCGTCTGAGAGGAAGAATTTGTGTCTTAGTGGCTTTAAGTCGCCATTCTGACGAACAGGAAATGGAGAATAGCAAGACACGACATCAGCAGAAACGTAAGTCTTTGGAAAGGCAAACGCTTCATCGAACGCTTTCTGATGATGCTTTGCATACTCTTCATCAATCCTATCAAATTCTTCCTTAGAAATCATAATCTTTTTATTTCGTCCAATCTGTTTTCAACGAATGTTTTGAGGTATTTCAGTTGGGCTTTGAGTCCGTTTCTGATAGAAAATTCAATCTCTTCTTTGATTTGATTGAAAGCCCACTCAGCACCACAAACAAAACTAAAAGAAGAACGACCACCGCCCTTGTTTTCATGTTCGGTTGCAGCGTCTTTGACTATATGAGATTTACGTCGATTCAACTCACGAATTACAGATTCATCACATTCCTGGACATCCACATTCGATTCGCCCTTAATCTCCATAAGTTGATTATACAAGTCTTCTGATATTTCATTCAAACTCGTAATAACTGGATTTGATTCCGTTTCCATTCCTTTTACTCTTTCCATTTCAAACTTCAACATTTCTCTTAGTTTGCAGATAGGAAGGTCTTTAAGGATTATCAATGTATCTCCTTTTGACTTTGAACCATCAGGGAATGGCATTTCAAACGCAATATGAACGTAATGCTTCATAGATAGTCGCTTTCAAAGATATTGTAGTCACTGCCAACACAAATAGGCTGCAAGCCCAAGCTCAGATAATTGTCCGTGAACTTTCTGATACTTTCCTTCCAGTACACCTTGGCGCAATTTTGGTCGTTCCATATCAGTTTATTCACGTTCTCAATGAACTTTATGCAGTCATCGACTTCATAATAGCCTTTGCCGCATTTTGACATCAAGCCAATCTTATAGAGGTCACAATAGCCCAACGTCTCACGGATCATAGCGAGAGACTTATTGAACTGTATGATAGGCTCAATGGAGGCGAATGTCTTGATACCCATATCGTGAATCAGGTGCATTGCCGCTTGGCGGTCAATATTTGTTGAAGCGTTTGGCTCCATATCATCACGACCAGTAAGTGAAAAGCCTACGCAAAGCAAGCCAGTCTCTTTGCCAGTATCAAGAATGGATTCCACATATTCCTGCTCATATACCCAATCAGCCATCTTCGTTAGGATAGTGACTGGCACACCTTCGTTCATGGCAATAACAGCACAACGTTTTGTTGCCTCAATGGTGTCGGGTAGGCAGGGGTCAGTAATGAAGCAGAAGAATATGCCTCCGTCCGCAATAAGTTGCTCACGATTCCTAACCAGTTCGCGCTCAAACTTCTGTACTGCGTCATCGACATTATAGAAGCAAGTGCGCAACTCTGGCTTACCAGAGCCTAACGTGCCTTTACCGATTCCTTTGTCAAGGAAGCAGTATCGGCACTGGTTGGGGCATCTGCGATATATGCTTACAGAGTGCTTCGCATATTCTCCTGCCGCTTTCTTTGGTGACTTGATGACTAATCCCATAATTACCAGTGTAACACTTCCAATATTTTCTTCGATAACTGCATACGACCCATAATAAAATCACGGATTCCATTAGGATTGTATTCTTTATGTCGAGAGCAAAAGAGTTTCCAACTTGCTTCGATTTGCCTCAGAGTATTCAAGAATGTCATATTTGAACATTTCTCAGGATTCGGCAAACGCTTTAAACACGTCTGCAACAATTCTTTCGAGGATTCGGTTGTTACACCTTTCTCCTTGTATATTTGTTCTAATTCATCGTCCAAAAACATAGTCAATTCCTTTTAATTTCATTATCCAAACAATGTTTCTTCCATACCTTATATACCTCACCACGTAACAAACCTGAATCTCTTTGGCTACCAATGCCATGACTTTTCAGATAGTCCGTCATATAGTCTTTGATACGTCCTTTAGTCTGAGAGTCTTTTATGTCATTAGGCATGGCATCGAAAATCTTCTTTGCCTCTTTCTCGAAATCTATTGAAGCGATTGCATAGTCTATTTTCTTTATGCGGTTTACCTTCAACGACCTCTGATAGGAGTCAATGAGATTCTGAGTCTTATTCTCGTATTCCTTGCTGGGTTCCATGTGAGTAATATGCCATCCGCAACAAGAGGGGCAGTAGTACGACCTAAGAGTGCCAGTATGCACAATATCATCACCATTCCATTTGATGAAGTCATTAGCCTTACGCTCTGTCTCGAAGAGCATTTTCGACCTGCCACAATCAGGACACATCACCAAGTTTCTCTTATTTGGTTTCATATTACTTATGGAATCCTTTAAAGAAGTTGAAAATATCCGTATCTGATGCAGAGGGATGGGGAAT
>Ga0247608_10001044_pt1 | contig 40700 bp, 46 predicted proteins | sample 176DNAGHGlowgp2_FD_193490 | JGI IMG/M metagenome (GOLD analysis project Ga0247608, IMG submission 193490) | Sheep rumen microbial communities from Palmerston North, Manawatu-Wanganui, New Zealand - 1766 DNA GHGlow gp2 | ecosystem: Host-associated > Mammals > Digestive system > Stomach > Rumen ...
TCTACAAAACTGTATATAAAACTTTTAAATTCAGAATATAAACAATATTCTTTTATATCACTTGCTAAAGAACGGGTTGGTGCTACATTATTTTTTAATATGCATAATAGTAAACCTTCATTTTCTATAAGACTTGGAAATAAATCTCTACAAATGTGCATCATTTCTTCGCCATATATTTTTTTTATTTGATTTAATTCTTTATTCATCCTTAACCCCCCTCCCAATTGGTTCTGTAGTATAACATAAAATGTAAAAATAATCAAATTTCTCATCAAATATTAACTCGTAATTTTCTATTAACTTATAATCATTAATTTTATTCATACATTTTCTCCATTTATCATATTTTGTAATTTAACAGAATCTACTGTAAGTATAATTAAAAAAATAATAAATACAGGTATTACATATATTGAATCTACAAAAGCCATTATTATAAATATTAACTGACTTATAACTCTACCAATATATAAACTGAACTCATGACCTAAAAAATATTCAACTTTATATTCCTTCTTTACTTCACTTAGGTTTGCTAAATCATATTCACTATTTCCACTAATTAAACTTCTCATTTTCTTAGATATAGTTTGGAAGAAATTAAATATTATAATAGTTATTGCATTACAATTTATAATCATTATAATCAAACTTATTATTGTTAAAAACATAGAAACACCAATTATATTCGCATAATCTTTTCTTTTAATTATTTTAGCAAACATTACACCTAATAAACATGAAATAAGGCTGAATATAGATGTGAAAACACCTAAACTAAAACTATCACTAAATACTTTTATTATATAAATAGTAACTATACTACTAAATGCCCCTTCTGAATATGTAAGCCCATTAAAAAAACATACTTTATACATTTCTGTTATCTTTTTGTTATTTTGCGCTATTTTATAAAATTCTTTTAAATTTGTTTTAGTTTCACTTGGTAAATTTTTATCCTTAAATAAAAATGAAATAATTATTCTAATTAACACAATCATTAAAACTACAATTATTGTATTTAAAAATCCTGTACCTTTAATTAAACCACCAAATATAACAGGAAATACTATTGAAAATATAGAACTTACTGCAATATAATAGCCTGAAAATTTTGCTCTTTCTTTATTAGTTACACCATCAGATTCAAACATATTATAAACTGAATAATATATCCCCTCTTCTAATCCATATAAAATTCCAACTAAATAAATATAATCAATAACTTTTTCCTTCAATATTATTAATGACAAAAAATGTATAAAATCAAATAAAATTCCTATTCTTAAAAGATGTACTCTATACTTCATTTTACAAATATTTCTAAGCAAAAATATAGTAAAAAATACAACAGTCATAGCTACAATTTTATATATAGCAAGCGGTATTATATTACTATCTGACAAAGTTAAAAAGTATAATACTAGAAAACTTTCAACAAAACTTTCAAGTATACTCTTAAATAATTTTAATCCAAACAATACTTTATAATTATCTATTTTCATTACAATCTTCCCTTATTTTTTTGATATATTTTCACTTCTTCTTTAACCTTTTCATCTTCAAGATATTTATCGATTAATAAAAATTTTGATGCGCTACTTAAATCATGCAAACAAGACCTAATTCTCCTATGAATACCTGCATCACTTATAACAACTATAGTATGAAAATTTACTCTAGTAAAATAATCCCTATTGTCCACTAAAATCTAATCTATAATCATTTATTGTTTTAACAACTTTTGAAAGTTCATTTTTAAAATACTCTCTTATACCTTCATCATCAGAACAAATAAAAATAAAAGGATTTACTCCAAGAAACCATTTAACATTCCACAAATAATATTCTAAAAATTCTTTTTTATATTTCATACTTCCACATTCTGTTGTTATCTTCATATAAAACACCATTCTTTTCTAACAAATTATAACATAATTTAGTATTGACTACAACTAAAAGGAGACTACAAAACATTAAATATATTTTTATTATAAAGTAAATAAAAATCTAATATAGTTCAAATAATTCATAAATGGTACTGCCGACACAGTGGTTTACAACTCATTTGCTAAAAACAACCCTTTATATCAATTACTATATTAGTTTTACTAAATAATTTAAAAAGCAGCAAACAATGCTACTTTGATTTCTTTTTCATTACTAATACTTTATTTTAATTAATTACATAATTCTATCTTTCATATACAACAATAATTGTAGGTCTCTTTTGTAGTACTCTTTGATTTTGTTTAGCTAGTCTTTGATTTTGTTTAGCTAGTCTTCGTCTACCTTCTATATCTCTTCTTCGCAATTCTAAAAGTCTTTCTCTTTTGTTTCTTAAACTTCTAAGCTTTGTTTTTCTTTGTTTTCCTGCACTTCCTAAACTCATAAATAACACCTTCCTACATATATAATATCAAATACCAATGAATTAGTAAATTAAAACTCACAATATATATAAATATTAAATTAAAATTTATTTTGTAATAATTTCTATAAGTTTTTTAGTACTAAAATTAGGTATATGATTTTTTGATAAAGCAATTCCTATATATCTACTAGGGATTTTTTCTTTTATATTTAGTTCAAATAATTCTTTATTTTTAATTTCATCTTTAATATATTCCTTAGTAGCATATCCAATACCAAAACCAATTTTAGAAAATTCAACAACTAATGAATAACTTGCAAGTTCAATATTAGGTTTTAATATAACTCCAAATTTTTTTGTAAAATCATCTAAAAGTTCTCTAGTATTTGAACCTTTTGCTTGTAAAATTAAAGGATAATTATTTAAATCTTTTAAGCTAATTTGTTTATCAAACATGTCTTTATATTTGTTATTTACAATGAAACAATCATTTATCTTTTTACATTTTATTATTTCTATATCATTGCTATATTTTTTATTATTTAAATTTAATATTACCATATCAATTAATCCATTTTTTAATTTTAATATCAAATCTGAAGTAATACTTGTTATAATTTGTATATTTATTTTTGGATATAAAGAATGAAATTCTTCTAAATAAGGAAGTAAGAATTCCTTAGTTAATGTTGTACTAATTCCAATTTTTATACAACCTGTTTCAAGATTAATAAGATCAGTAAATTTATTTTCAGCATTACCTATATATTCAATCGCTTGTTTAATATAACTATAAAATTCTTTCCCCTCTTCTGTAAGAGTAACACCTCGTTTAGTTCGTATAAATAAACTTCCACCTAATTGTTCTTCTAAATTTTTTATTGATTTACTAATTGCAGGTTGTGAAATATGTAGTTCACTTGCTGCCTTAGAAATACTTTCATTTTTAGCTACTATATAAAAAACTCTATATAATTCAAAATCAATATTCATGCATAACCTCCTATTATAATTGATATAACAAATATGTATTTTAATTATATTACAAATTGGTATACAATGCAATTAGAGAGGAGGAAAAATATGATTATAGGTATATGTGGCAAATCTGCTTCTGGAAAAAGTACTTTAACTAAAGAAATTATAAAATTAAATAGTAATAGTTGCTCTCTAGAAATTGATAAAATAGGACATGAAGTATTAACTTATGATGAAGTAAAAGAAGAATTAATAAAAACTTTTGGAAATGACGTAGTAAATCAAAATATAGTTAATAGAAAAAAACTAGGCGAAATAGTATTTAATTCTAGAGATGAAATGGCTAAGTTAACATATATTACTTGGAAACATATGGAAAGAAAAATAGATAAGTTTTTAAAAGATAACAAAGATAAAATAGTTATACTTGATTGGTTATTATTGCCACTTACTAAATTTTTTGAAATGGCTGATATAAAAATATTACTTGATATTCCTCTTGAAGTAAGAATAGAAAGAGCAATTAAAAGAGACAACATAACAAAAGAAGCCTTTTTACTTAGAGAAAGTGCTAGTATAACATATAATGAAGATTCTTTTGACTATGTATTAAATAATAATAATTTAACTGAAATTAAAAGGTTGGTGAAAAAATTATGACAAAAGTTTTATATCCTGGAAGTTTTGACCCTATTACTAAAGGACACATGAATATTATCAAACAAGCAAGCACTCTATTTGATGAAGTAATAATTGCAGTTATGCAAAATCCACTAAAAAAATCTAGTTTATTTACACTAGAAGAAAGAATAAAAATAATTAAAGAATTATATAAAAAAATAGATAATGTAAGTGTCATCTCTGGTAGTGGTGCTACAGTAGATATTGCACTTATGAATGAATGCAAAGCAATTATTAGAGGACTTAGAAGTTTAAGTGACTATGATTATGAAGTACAACTTGCTGATGTAAACAAAGATATTTCAGATGGTAAAATAAATACCATATGTTTATTTGCAGATAAAGAATACCAATTTATATCATCAAGTATGGTTAAAGAAGTTTTTAGACTTGATAAAGATATTAGTAAATATGTAGATGAAAAAGTAAAAATAAAAATGAAGGAGTTTAAACATGAGTAGTTTAAAACTAATTCCTTTAGGAACAGTAGCACCATATTGTAAAGAGGAAAAAAAATGTTCTGGTTATTTAATAAAATATAATGATCAAAATATAATTTTAGATTTAGGCAATGGGGCTATGAGTAATATAAATTTACCTGAAGATTTATTTAATTTAAAAGTATTTATTTCACATCTTCATCCAGATCACTATGGTGACTTAACAGCTCTTTTTCAAGCTGCTCTTGTCTACAATAGACTTGGTTTTATAAAAAATGAAATACCTATATATCTGCCTAAATACTATATAAAAGAAGAAGTATGTTATACTGATTATGATGGATGGCCTACTTCTAAATCAGTAGATAAAACACCCCTTGATTATAGATACTTAGAACAGTATCAAAAAACTTGTCCTATAAAAATTATTGGATATGATAAACTAAATATTGATGAAAATGGTATAAAAATATCTAGTATGAAAGTACCTCATACAATAAAATCAAATGCTTTTAAAGTTGAAATAGAAGACAAAACAATTGTTTATTCATCTGATACAGGTACTAAAAATAATTTAAGAGAATTTGCTAAAGACGCTAATTTATTTATATGTGAATCAACTTTTTTAAAAGGACAATGTAGATTAGATGATAGCCATTTATTTGCATATGAAGCAGCACAAATTGCAAGAGATGCTAATGTAGAAGAACTTGCTCTTACACATTTTTGGCCAGAAATTGATAAAGAATTATATGTAAAAGAAGCAAAAGAATACTTTAATAATGTTTGTAGTTTAGAAGAAGGAAAAGTAAAAATATTAAAAAAATAATTAGAGCAAAGGTATTAACCTTTGCTTATTTGTTATATATGTTTAACTTTCTGTTTTTTTGAAACATTATAATCATGCATCATACACTCTGACAAAATATCATCATCTAATGTAACCTTGCCTGCTTCAGCACGCCAATTATCTAAATTATCAAAAAATTTTTCTAAATAAGAAAATTTCTTAATTAACCATCTTGAATCAAATATACCATCATATTCTATATTAAAAATACTTAATTTGTTTAATGCCCTTTGTATTTCGTTCTCACTCTTAAATTTTAATTTAGAAAAAGCTTTAAAAGATTGCATATCCATAACTACCAAATAAGAATACTCCTCTGCTCTAAATTTTTTTTCTACATATCTACTAGGTTCTGTTTTAACATCTATTTTAGCTCTACCTGGATGAATAGGATCATGAGAATATGTTACATATTTATATGGTTCTTGAAAAACTGATTTATTATGTTCTGGAATTGTAACTACTAGTGATGTGCAAATATAATCAGTACCTTCTTTTTCAGATATTATAGTAGATATAGATTGTGCTAATTCATTTGACAAATTAAATTGATTATAGTAATCATATGACATATAATTCCAACCTCCTATCGAAAGTAAACTTATTATGACACTTTATATCATTGATGTCAATACTTAATTAAAACACATTATTATATAGTTACTACATAAATCTTTTCTTTTTAATCTTTTGTTTTTGAAATGATACATTTTCTACACTCGCATTTTTAGTATAATAATTTATTGTAAATTGTAATGTTTTACTCTTTTTCCCGTTAGAATATACAGTTGTATATTCTATATCTTCTTCTGATCCCCCACCATAAAAATGATACGAATCTACACAATCCCAATCTTCACTACCTTCGATTTCATCTTTTATTTTTAAAATATCTTCATATTCTTTTGATTTAATTATTTTTTTTCTATTAAACATAATTATTTTCCTCCTTATTACTCAATATATGTACACACATTTTTTTAATTCAAAGATAAAAAAAGATTAGTAAAAACTAATCTAAATTAAATACTTCTATATCGCTACTAATACTAGCAAACGTTCTGTTTCTAAGTTCTCTATATAGTTGATTCTTATTAAATACTTCTTCGTTAGTACCTTTACATACAACCCTACCTTTATCAAGAACCACAACTCTATCAGCTATTTGCATCATTTCAGGTTTATGAGTAACCATAATTATAGTATGATCTACCTTTAAATCTTGTAATATATCAATTACTTTAGATGTAGAAGTAGGATCAATATTACTAGTCACCTCATCAAATAACAATATCTCTGCTTTAGAAAGTAATGCCCTAGCTATAGCTAGAATTTGTTTGTCACCATCTGAAAAATAACGATTATCTTCACCTATTATAGTATTATACCCCTTTGGTAAACTCATAATATATTCATGAATCCCTACTCTTTTACAAACTTCTATTTGATTTTTAATATTAGGGTCTATTATAGATAAATTATCCTTAATACTCATTTCAAATGCAAATGGTTTTTGAAATACACCCGATACATTTGATGAATAAACTTTACTCGAATAATTATAAATGCTTTCATCATCTATTAAAATACTACCAGATTTTATTCTATCTAACCTGTATAACAAATTAATTATAGTCGTTTTACCTGAACCACTATGACCTACAAGTGCTGTTATTTCATTTGGGTAAACTTTAAATGACACATTATTTAATATAGTTTTACTTTTTACACTATAATTTACCTTATCAAATTTAACTGTACCACTTATATAATCATTATCAATATCACCAAAATCAATATTACTACTACCAGTATAATCTAAAATATTTTTAATTCTTTTTACCCTAATACCATAATTACTCAAATCAAGCAAATATGTAAGCATATTATCAGTACATGTTATTGCAAGTTCAAAATAACTAATTAGTAAAACCAATTTATCAATAGTCATGCTTTTAATTGATACTAAATAAGCTAAATATATATATAATAATATTTTACCAATATAAACAATATATGGCATAGTACAAAATCTTGTTGTTAAGACACTTCTTCGTTTTTTATACTCACTACTCCAATTATTTCTAGTTTTGTCTAATTTTTTATTTAAATTTGGCATCATATTTAAGCTCTTAACTTGTCTCAAATTTACTAACATTTGATTTAAAGTATCTATGATTTTATCTTCATACTTTCTAGTTCCTTCATAATATTTAGCAGCTTTTTTAGAATTATCATTCATAAGTATTAAATAAACTAAATCAATAAATAGCGCTACTAAGGCTACAATTACGTTATATGAACTAAATATAATAAATATTACGATAAGTTCTATTAATTTCATTAACGCTTCAATAAAAGCATTCATAACATCTACTAAATATCTTATATCATCACTAGATGTATCAACTATTTTACCTTTTGAAATTTTACTAAATATTGAGTCATTATTTGCTATATGATTAAATAATTTTTTTTGAACTTCCAAGTGATAATAATCCGCTAAAGACGTATATGTGTGGTAATTCCAATTTAACGAACTAAAATAAATAATATAAAACAACAAATATAATAAAACATAAAACCATATTCCATTAAAATCACCATTTGATATCACTGCAATTATACCTGAAGTTGCAATTGGTGGGAGTAGACTTGATAAATTATACAATCCACAACTAATAAACATATATATAACAATAATAAACTTATCATTTGCTATACTAAATAATGTTTTTACAGTATTTAAATATCTTCTCATTTTATATCTTTATCAAACTCTACATCAGTTACATCATATTTTTGTTTATTAGATATATAATTTAATACTTTTTGTGAACCCCAACCAATTACAGCTAAGATAAAGAAATAAATTACACCAAACATTGTAAACGAAGGTTTAGACTTTTGAAAAAGCCCTAGTACAGCAGCACCTGCACTCATTGATGTAACTATAGTTAAACTATTAACAGATTTACTAGTAACATCAGATCTAATGCTATTAAATTGTTTTTGCGCAGCATTAACATAATTTTGAGTCATACTCCACAAATATTGTATATAAGATAGTGTATCTCTTAATGTCTCATACCTATATCCTGATATTTCTAAAAATTCTGTAAGTTCTTTATCACCCTTAGCTATTTTTTCTCTTGTTGGAATATAAGTGCTCATTTGCTTTATTCTTCCATCAATTAAATTTATAGTTTTAGCGTACCCCTCTAACTTAGTAGTAAATTTTACTATTTCAGAACCTTTTACCATTGAGTGTTCTTTTACATCATCAATTTTTTCCCAGATAATTCTGTGAATATTTAAATATCTATGAAGTTGTCCTTTAAACTCACGAATAAATATTTGTTCTTCAATATATCTTTCAATTTTGTCAATTGACTCAGATTTATTATTTACAAAATAATACTTGTCCCCTCTTATTACATCATACTTACTATTAGTAAATTCAAAATATTTTTGTTTTTCCGTTTTAACAAGTAATTCCCTCATTTGCTCATCTGTTGCTTTATCACACACAATAAAATATGGATATACACTTTCTATATGCGCTAATTCTTTAGGTACAGGTGCACCTAAACTAAATAAATAATTAAGTGCAGGAGATAAGTTTTTTTCATAATACTCTTGTACTTTTTCAATATCAGAAAATAAAGTTTCTTCAGTTATATTCTTATTATTTAAAACAATTAACCCATCTTCAAATATTTTAACACCAATACCATTGCCTGTAGTAAAAGTAATATATTCTTCACCAGCAACTCCATAGTCAATATTACCTATATATAAATTTTTTCTATATTCATCTAATTTTTTTTGATCAAAATTTAACTCTGATTTACAATCTCTTAAAAAATCATAAATTTCAGATAATTGTAACATAGTTCTTTGAAACCAACCACCTATATAAACATTACTTATTTTCATAATACACTCCTAATCTATATCCTTCGTAAAGAATTTCGCATCCATCACTTCAAAACCATAACTATGATATAATCCATGTGCTGCAACTCTAAAATTTTTAGACCACAACTCAACACATTTACAGTTATTTTCTTTAGATATCCTAAAACACTCATCTAGCAACTTAGTTCCAATATGTTCGCGCCTAAAACTTGGCTTTACACACACATGATTTAAGATTGCATATGTATTCATATCCTCGTATATTGTTGGAATAATATTAATTTTAGCATGTGCGACTATTTCACCATCTACAATTCCAACTAAATAAATTTGATTTTTGTCATGTTCATTTTCTAAAAATATTTTTTTAGCATATTCAATATCAGTGTATTCATCAAAACATTCATTACAAAGTTTAATAATACCTTCAATATCAGAAAAACTTGCTATTTTAAATTCTATATTCATAAAAACCTCCCTATTATCTTTACAACATCATATCATATTTTTCTAATTAAAAAATTTATTTACTTTATTTTTTACATTTTGTTTACACTTTTAATTAAAAGCTATTTCTACATCTACATTTTCATCTTTAAAAGCAATATATAAAAATATAAAACCACTAATTGCTATTAATAATGATCCAATAAAAGACAAATACGTTAAATTTTTCTTTTCTTCTGAGTCACTAGGTTTAATACTTTTTAAACTATCATATGAATCTTTTAAAAAATATAAATAAACTATAATTAATATAGAAAAAATTATTATTAAAGTTTTCCTATATTTTTCTTTACTTTTTAAATCATTATATACATAATATTTTCTTTCTAAAGAATTTGAATAGAAACTATATATTATTATTCCAATATATACTATCCATATAAATTCTTCAATTTTTAATTCATTTAATTTTTCTTGTAATTGTTTATAACCCATAATTAATTTTATGACATAAAAAAAAGTACATTAGTACTTTTTAGAAATCAATTTAAATATAATAAATACAATTAAATTAGATATCACAATAGTCGCACCAGTTGGAGTAGAAACTATATATGAAATAATAAGACCTATAACAAAACATATAACTGATATAAATATACTTGATATTACTACACTTTTAAATTTTTTAAATACCATCATAGATGATAATGTAGGAAATATAATCAAACTAGAAATCAAAAGTGATCCCATTAATCTCATACCAAGTACTACTACAACAGAACAAAGTATTGCAAATACCATATTATAAAATTTAGTATTAATCCCAATAGATTTAGAAAATTTTTCATCAAATGTTAAAGCAAATATTTTATTATAAGAAAATACATATAAAACAATAACAACAATTGATAATATAACACTAATAATAACATCTCCATTATTAAGTGATAAGATACTTCCAAATAAATAACCATTAATATCAGTATTAACACCAGTAATTGAAATTAAAAATGTACCAAGTGCTAGAGAACTAGATGAAATTAAGGCTATAGCAGAATCTCCATGTATTTTACTATTATCATTAAGTCTAAGTATTAAAAATGAAACAACAATAACTATAGGTAATGAAAAATAAAGTGGCGCAAATCCTAATATTGTAGCAACACTAAATGCACCAAATGCTACATGTGATAACCCATCACCTATCATTGAATTACGTCTTAAAACAAGTGATACACCAATTAAAGATGCACACAAAGAAATTAATACTCCAACTATTAAAGCACGTATCATAAATGAATAACTAAACATCTCAATCATTATGTATTCTCCTTACAAATTCATCTGTAGAACCATAGAATATTTCATTATCCCTTAAAGATAATATTTTATTTCCTATTAAGTTATCGTGATCTAAATCATGTGTAATCATAATCACAGTAATACCATGATTTTTATTTAAATCAGTTATTATTTTATATAAATCATTTTTTGATTTACTATCTAAATTATTAGAGGGTTCATCTAATATTAATAATTTTGAAGTAGCGCATAAACTTCTTGCAAGCAATACTTTTTGCCTCCCACCACCTGATAAATCACAAAAACTTTTATTTTTTAAATTACTTATACCAAGAGTCTTTAAACTATTTAAAGCTATTTCTTTTTCTTTTTTTGTATAAATTGATCTAAATCCTAATCTATTTAAAGTACCAGATAATACTATTTCAAAAACAGATGCTGGAAAATTAGAATCTACCTTTGTTTCTTGTGGCATATAACCAATAAATTTTTGATTCAAATTATTATAAATAACTTTACCTTTTAAAGGTTTAATAAGACCTAGAATACCCTTTATTAAAGTAGACTTACCACTACCATTTGGACCTACAACACATACAAAATCATTTTCTTCAATATCAATATTAATATTTTTTAAAACAACTTTGCCTTCATATCCTAAACTTAAATTCTTTAATTCAATTAAACTCATTAATTCAATGCCTCCTTTAAAGCAGAAACATTTTTTTTCATTATATCTACCATAGTAACACCTGCATCAAAATCACTTTTTGAAATATTATGTGCTGAATTAAACTCTAACACCTTAGCACCAGTTTCTTTTGAAATCGTATTAGCAATTTTACCACTAGATAATTCAGTTTTAAAAATAACAGGTATATTGTCACTCTTAACTTTATTAATTAAAAATGAAATAGTTTTAGCACTAGCCTCAGTTGCATCTGAACATCCCTTAAATGCAGCATAATAATCTAAATTATATTCATCAGTAAAATATCTAAATGGGAATCTATCCCCAAAAATAATTTCTTTTCTTTTAGAGTTTTCAACAATAGTTCTAAATTCATTATCAATATCTTTGATTTCATTTACATATTCATTAGAATTTTTTTCATATATTTCTTTATTATCAATTTTAATTATTTCTTCTTTTAATTTATTAGTAATAGTAATAGCGTTTATAGGACTTGTCCAAATATGTTCATCATATTCATCCTCATCTTCACCGTCCATACCTTCTTTTAACTCTTCTTCTTTTAAATCAACTAAATCCATTAACTTAATAACACTAGTTTTAGATAAATCTAGATTACTTACTATCTTATCAACCCAACTATCTGACTCACCACCAACATAAATAAATAAACTACTATTTTTAATATCTACAATATCTTTAGGTGTTGGCTCATAATCATGCATTTCAGCACCAGGTTTAAGTAACATAGATACTTCTATATCACTATTTTTTGTTATAGCACGTGCTATATCATATCCTGGAAAACTAGTTGAAACAATAGTAATATTATTACTACTCTTACCACAACCAGTAATACAAAGTATTAATCCAAATATAACTAAGATTTTTTTCACAATTACACTTCCTTACTACAATTATTACAAATACCATTTATTATTATGTGTTCTTTACTCAATTTAAACTTATGATCATTTAATATATGTTTATATAAATCACCTATACAATCACAATCAATATGAATTAATGTACCACACTTATCACACTTTAAATAAAAGTGATTTTCACAACAACAATTACCTAAATAATAATAATATGTAGTATTATCCTTACCAATTGACTTACCTAAAATTCCTTCATTTTCTAACCTTTCAAATAATCTATATATAGTAGTCAATCCAGTACTATCATTAACTTCATTATAAATTTCTTTTACAGTAAATTCTTTATCTTTATTCTTTATAATATTTAATATATTATCTTTTTGTTTAGTTTTATAACTCATACATTCACCTCAAATTGAAAATCGTTTTCATATTGGTATTATACACTACAAATATTATTATTGCAACATAAATATAAAAAAAAGACGACTATACACATGTATAGCCTCCATCAATAGGTAAAATAACACCTGTTACATAACTAGCTTCATCACTACTTAAGAAAATTGCACCAGCATTTAGTTCACCTTCATTACCATATCTTTTCATTGGTACATGATTTTTAGCAAATTCTTTAAAATAATCAGTATCAAGTACATCACGTGTAAGTTCAGTATAGAAGTATCCAGGACAAATACAATTTACCGTTATATTATATTTAGCGAGTTCTGCTGCTGCAGCCCTAGTAAAATTAACAACTCCACCCTTAGAGGAATGATACGCAATAGTTGGAATCTCTGTATTTCCAACAAGTCCATACATACTTGCTATATTAATAATTCTTCCGTAATTATTCTTTTTCATTATATTCGCAAATGCTCTAGTCATTTTAAATACACTAGTTAAATCAGTATTAATAGTAAAATTCCATTCATCGTCATTCATATCTAGTACTCCTTTATCTTTAGAAGAACCAGCGCAATTAACTAATATATCTACTTTGCCAAATTCTTTTTCAGCTAAAACTGCAGCATTATCAATATCTTCTTTTTTAGTTACATCACATTTAATAGGTAAAACTTTTACATTTTCTTTTTCTAATTCTATTTTTAATTCTTCAAGTCTTTCAATTCTACGTGCTAGTATAACTAAATCTGCTCCAGCCTTAGCAAAAGCACAAGACATTTGTCTACCGAGTCCTGAACTAGCACCAGTAATAACAGCAACTCTTCCTTTTAAACTAAACATTTTTCACCTTTTTACTGTTAATATACTTAATTGCTTCAGTTGCAGCAACTGCTCCATCACCAGTAGCAGTAACTAATTGTCTTAAAAGTTTTACCCTATTGTCTCCTGCTACAAATATTCCTGGAGTATTAGTATGACAATCCTCTTTTGCAATTGCATATCCAGCTTCATCTAATTCCACTACTTTAGCAAAATTTCTATTTTCAGGAATTCTTCCAACAGCGATAAATAATCCATCTACTTCAAGTTTAGTTATATTTCCATCTTTATCAGTAACATCAATACTTTCTAGTACATTATTTTTATTTAATTTTGTTACATTACTGTTATATATTATTTTAACATTATCTTTTTCTTTTAATTTAGATAATGTAACTTCTTCTCCTCTAAAAGAATCTCTTCTATGTATTAAATAAACAGTATCAGCAATTTCACTTAAATATAAAGCATCTTCTAATGCTGTATTACCTCCACCTACTACTGCAACACGTTTTTTCTTATAAAAAGCTCCATCACATGTAGCACAATAAGAAACACCTTTACCAACTAACTCATCTTCATTTTCTATACCTAATTTTCTATTAAAAGAACCTGTCGCTAGTATTACAGAAACACTTTTATATGTGTTTTTTTCAGTAATTACTTCTTTAATATCACCATCTTTAATTTCAATTGCTTTTTCAAAAACTATTTCAGCACCCAAATCTTTAGTTTGATTATATAGCTTTGTAGCAAAATCAAATCCTGATATATGTGCCTCAACTGGATAATTTTCAATATCAAGTGTATTAATTATCTGTCCACCGTAAGTTTTTGCTTCTAATACCAACACTTTTTTATTCGCACGTCTTCCATATATTGCTGCAGTTAAACCTGCAGGACCTGCACCAATTATAATAATATCATACATTTATCTTTCCTCCACATTTAACAATACCTTATAAATTAATGTATATAAAGTCTTTGCCTCTTCTTCATTTAAATTAATACATTTACCCATTTTTTCAGGAATACTTAATGCCTTATCTTTTAATTTTTCACCTAAATCAGTTATAGTTAATTCTAAATTACGTTCATCTATATTAGATCTTACTCTAGTAATATACCCCTTACTTTCTAATTTTTTTAAAAGAGGAGTTAATGTACTTGAATCAAGTAATAATGTACTACCAAGTTCTTTCACATTAGACTTTTTATTTTCCCAAAAAAACATCATAACTACATACTGTGTATATGTTAAATTAAGTTCATCAAGAAACTTAGTATATTTACGAATAATTTCTTTAGAACATAAATATATAGGAAAACATAATTGATTTTTTAATTTTAAACACTCATATTTACTACTCATAAAACCTCTATATTAAACTAACTAAATACTCTTCCATATCACTTGGATTAAATGTTGGATCATATCTTTTTACTACATTACCGTTTCTATCAACTAAAAATTTTGTAAAATTCCATACAATATCCCCATCTTTTTTACAAGTAGAACTAATTTTTTTTACAGCTTTCATTGCCATTTTATTTTTTAATCCAACTACCTCTTCATTAGGTTGACAATTTTTTAAGTAAGTATATAATGGTTCCTCATTATCACCATTAACTTCAATTTTAGATAATTGTTCAAATTTTGTATTATATTTTGCAGTACAAAACTGATGAATTTCATCATCTGTACCAGGTGCTTGATGTCCAAATTGATCACATGGAAAATCAAGTATTTCAAATCCCTTATCATGATATTTTTCGAATAACTTCTCTAGTCCTTCATATTGTGGAGTAAAACCACATCCCGTTGCAGTATTAACAATTAATAATACTTTACCTTTTAAACTAGATAAATCTAACTCTTCTCCATTTCTAGTTTTAACTTTAAAATCATAAATATTCATATTTTATCCTCCTTAATTAATTTGTATACAAATTAATTGTATCAGATTAATTTTAAAAATACAATATATTTTAAAAAAAACGAACTTTATAAAAAAGCCCAGATAATTTCATTATAGTGCGAACGACGAAATGGTTTACAACTCACCCACTAAAGACGAATTTAATATCAATCATTATTTATATAATACTTAAAATTTTAATTACTTATTTTCTTATTCTCATCAATATATTTGTAGTTTAAATTATTTTCAGATGTTATTACTGATTTTCCTAAATTTTTTTCTAAATCATCTCGTGCCGATTTAGCAGCATGTCCACCTAATTTAGCGATTCTCTTATTTGCTTCTAACCCTTTCGGCTTATGTTCTTTAGCAAGTTCCTTAGTTGCTTCTTCTCCTAAATCAGTAAGCAATTCTTCTATACGAGTCATATTATCTCTTAAATTTTCTTTTTTTAGCCCTTTAAATTCTTTATATTCATATGCTTTCATTCCAGACCATTCCTGATATATTTCATTAGTTAGAATAGCATATTCTTTTGATTCAGTTATTCCTCCATCTTTCCAAACATCAGTTAATTCTTTTCTATTTTGAATACCTTTTATTCTTTCAGCAATCCATTTTTCATCAAAACCTTTAGCACGATATAAATCTATTGATCTTTGAGTAGCTATTGATGGGTCAAATATTTCATCTATTCTTTCACTACCTAATTTAGCTAACCACTTTTTAATCGGTTCAGCATTCTTGCTTGGAATTGACTCTATTATTCTAAACATTCCTTCGATATCAACAACATCAGTCATACGATACTTTCCATCATGAGCTTTGAGTTTCAACTGTCTAGTAATACTAGACGTTTCAAAATCTTCTTCTTTTTCTAATTTATTTTTTAACCAATTCCAATATTTTCTTGGATTATCACTATCAGCAGCTGCACCCGCTACATCAACCACACTAACATAGTATTTTTCTTCTTCTTTATCCCATACTGTTCTAATAGTTTTATCATTAAACAACTTATTGATTAAATACATTTTATCTTGATTCATTTTCTTCCTCCTTTATTTTAGTAATTGATAAAGTATACCCAAATGGTTCTAATATTCGTATTAAAGTATTAATTTGCGGATGTTTTTTTCTTGTTTCAATAACTGCTATTATTTCTCTAATAGTATTAGATGCTTCACCCATTTCTTTTTGAGTTAAACCTAGTTCATTCCTTAGTTTAATAAAATCATATATAAGATTATATTCTAAATCCATTATTCTTTTATCTTCATTTATTCTATTCATATATATCACCTTGTAACCAATATACTACGTAAATTACAAGTAGTCAATAGAATACATGTAAAAAATAAAAAACGAACTTTAAAGTTCGAATAAAAATCAATCTGGTGCGATAGTTAAGATAGTCCGAAACCATCACAACAAATAAATAAACAATTTAATTCTATAACCACTATAGCACATATTTTTATTTTATCATAATTTTACATTTTATTTCTATGCAATTGCCATATTTGATGATTTATAATATTGACTTTTAAACGTATTTTTGTATAATAATATTTCAACAAAGAGGTGTTTATTAATGGAAAAGTATATTGATTATGAAATGTGTAAAAAATGTGGTGGTGCATGGACATATATGCCTTATTTAAGAGCAAGGAATAAAAATGCTGAAATTATAGAGTTGGTACCAATAGGTAATCCCTGTATAAATTTAACGGATACTGGTTGTAGTTTATCTGAAGAAGAAAGACCAACTTATGGGTTATTAGTTAAACCAACTAAAATAGGTGGGCCTTGTGAAAAAATTAATTCTGATGATGCAACAGATTGGTTATATTATAGTGAGGTATTAGAAAAACTAGTAAAAATATTATACTAATAAAGAAATTATCGATGTATTAGTAGATGAAATATCTAAAAAGATAGTTGAAATAAATAAAAAAATAAAAAATAGTATTAAACTAAATTCTATGGAAAAAATGATTGCAGATTGGTATTATAAAATTATGGCAAATAGTCCATATTTTTATCCAGATGAAGTAAAGAAAATGATATTATTTTAAAATAAAAAGAGAAAATTGATATAAAAGGGATAGAATAAATTTTCAAGGAGGAAAAGATGATAACAAATAAGTATATAGAACATTTTAGTATTTTAATTCATAAGTATATAGCATTACAAGTGGACTTAGAAGAATATATTCAACGTTGGTTAGATGATGAAACATATCTTGATGAAAAATCAATGGAGGAACTTATTAATAAAGCTACAACTGAAATTGAACAATATAAGCAATTAATAGAAAATGTTTTAAGTGAGTATTTTCAAACTACAAAAAGTGAGATGTTAGAACGAGATAATTTAATAAATAATCAAAATATTGTACAAGAAATATTTAATTTTAGTGTGAAAGAAAAAATAGTCACAATTAAAAGCTCACATTTAACTAATAAAAGTGAAAAATCAGAAGCAAAAAGATTAACTGAACTTGCTAAAATTAGGCATCGTGTCGTTACTAAACAAATATCATTAGCTGAGGCATTAAAACTTAAAAATGAAGTAGATGCTGCATATAATTATAATCAAGATATAGGTGGTATATGTAAAAAGAGAAAATTGATATAAAATTTTCTCTTTTTACATTAAATTTTTACCCTCTAGGAATTCTAGAAACAGAAGTAACACCCAAACGTGTATATGTTTTTACATGTAATACTTTAATAAGAAAGGTTTGTTCCATTCTAGGTTTTTCTAATTCTCTTGCTATTTTTTTACATTTTTCATCTAACTTTTTTTAATCTTTCTTCAAAATGTTTCTTAGCAAATTCATCTGTAACTTCATTAGCAGCTTTTTCTAAAATCTCAGGTTTAACTTTAGAATAATCTCGGGTCATACAATCACTCTCACTTTCTTTCTTAAATAACAAAAAAACTAACATTTCTGTTAGTAATTTATTACTCTCGAAACTTTAAAAGTTCGAGTTTACTATCATAATGGTGCGAGTGTCGTAGATATCTACAACTTTTTTCCAAAGTACGAATGATATAAATATCACTCACTAAATACATTTTAGCAAATATTAGAAAAAGTAGCGATAATTTATCACTACTTTTGCATTTTTATAGATGTTTTGCTCTTTGAACTGGCTGTTCTTCTTGATGAGGTATTTCATCATAATAAGTTGATTTTACTAAATCTAACATTTCTCTTAAATTTTCTAACGAACTTCTTACATCCTTTCTTAATTCACTACTGGTTGAAACTTTTGCAATAGTATTAACAAGTCCATATTGCAATGTGTTCTCTAATGCTTTTGGAGCAATATTTAAACTATCAATAACTATTTCCTTGCAATCTTTTAAACTTCTTTTAACCATAAATTCTATCGTTTGTTCTTGTAATAATTCTATGCATGTGCATTTATTTCCAGAAAAATTACTAATTCCATTTAAACAAACAAATGCCTTAGCCATATTAAATAAGAAATTAGGTGGTACAAATTCATAGTTTAAACAAATATTAACCATATCCATAAAATAATAGGTTACATCTTTTTCTTTTATTTCAGTACAATATCTTCTACAATCATTTTTAAATGATGCTTTTTTTTCTTCGCTCATATCACCATATATAACTAACATATCATACAATTTTTCATAATTGCCAGAATAAGCAGTTAAAAAGAATTTTCTACATAATGTAGCATCTTCATCACTTAGAACACATAATAAACCCATATCTAAAAAACAAATATCACCATTTTCATCAATACATATATTACCACTATGTGGATCGCCATGAAAAACAATAGGTTTATCATTAAACATAGCCCAAAAACTAGATCTTATATAACTATTAAGAGCTGTTGTAATTTTATCTTTATTTTCTTCAGTTAATTCAATTTTATTTACTGTTTTTGTTTTAATAAATTCCATAACTATGATATTATCAGTGCAATAATCTTCATACAATTTAGGAACTTTAATTAATTTAGTGCCAGATACTTTACCATTAACATTATTTGCAAAATTTTGATATGTTTTAATATTTTCTTTTTCGTGTTCAAAATCAGTTTCCTGTTTTATCCAATCTAAATATAAATCTAATGCATGGTCGCCACCTGTAAAATTACTAAAATTTACTATTTTGCCAAATCGATGTATTATGTTTCTTATTCTTTTAATATCTTTGTCAATCGTTTTAGTAATATCTTTTCTTCTAATCTTAATGGCAACTTCTTCACCAGTTTTTAAAATTGCTCTATGAACTTGTGACACAGATGCAGAGCCAACTGGAGTTTTATCAATAAAACTAAAAATATTATTTAAATCAGTTCCATATTCTTGCTTTAGTATTTCCTCAATTTCATCATAACTTATTGGATTACAATCATCACAAATGCTTGATAGCATTTTTCTATCTTCTTCTGTAAATAAGTTTCCAAAATTTTGTGTTGCTAATATTTGAGCTAATTTAATATATACAACTCCCATTTCTTCTGAAAAATCTTTTATTACTATTCCATTATTTTTTCTTAAAATAAATTTTTTAAACAATAATTTAATCATTTGTGCATAGAGTTTCATTTCACACCACCAAAAAATTCAGTTGATTAGTATTATACAATAAATTTTAGATTTTTACTATATATCTATCCAAATAATTATTTTATCAACAGTTCTTTTGTTTATGACAAAATATTTAACCACCTAGGTATTTTGACATTAATATCAAAATACCTAGTTAAAAAAGAAAAACAATCATTTTTTCAGATTGTTCATTTATTTTAAAGTTCGAATAGTTCGAACAGATTCGTCACTGGTGGAGCTGAGGAGAATTGAACTCCTGTCCAAAAATACCTCATTATAAGTTTCTACAAGTTTAGTTAGTTAATTATTTCCTAATAAATAAGGTAACTAACAACCAATTTATTAGTAAGTCTATACTATTCATAAATATTCCTAGACAAAATATTTATATATCCTACTAAATCGAGCCTCTAAAAAATCCCGTAGGAAAGAAATTTAAAGAAGCGCATGCTTATATTCTAATTAAGCTAATGCTGGAGCTGTTCTAAACATTCCAGCAAATGCATTTTTAATTTTGTTTCCAGTTATTTTACTGTTTGTACTTAACGTGTACCTCCGACTTGCAACTTATAACACAGTAGTTCTGTCGAAACCAATACAGCCCCGTGTAAGATGATTTTAACACTTACAAATTAATTAGTCAACTATAAATTTACATATTTTTATAATCTTTTCTAAGTTGACGTTCTATATCTTTTTTCTTAATTGACTCTCTTTTATCATATACTTTCTTACCTTTAGCAAGTCCCAACAAGATCTTAGCCTTATTACCTTTAAAATAAAGTTTTAATGGCACTAGAGTATATCCTAACATTGATATTTTATCATTAAGTTTAAGTATTTCTTTTTTATGCATCAATAGTTTACGAGTCCTAGTTTCATCATGATTAAAGATATTACCTTGTTCATAATGACTAATATGCATATTAAGTAAAAATACTTCACCTTTTTTTATAATCGCATAACTATCTTTTAAATTTGCTTTACCATTTTTTATAGATTTAATTTCTGTACCTTTAAGTACAATACCAGTTTCATATTCCTCAATTATTTCATAATCAAATCGAGCTTTTCTATTATTAATTTCCATAACTCACCTACTTTACATTAATATCTTCATTATACATTTTTACAATTTCAATATACTTTTCCTTTACACTTTCATAATTATTTAATATATCATTATTAAGTTCAGTATATGGATAAACATGATAGTTTTTATAACCAGAAGTATAGTGTGTATATATTAACTGACTACCTACATTATCTATAGTTACATTTACATTATCACCCTCAACAGTTTTATGAATATTAAATGACGCTAACATACCTGTTTGTTGATTTTCACCAATTTGACCTGATATAAAATTTCCTAAAGAATAAATAACTAAAGTATTATTTACATAAGTAATCGGTTCTATAACATGTGGATGGTGACCTATAATAACATTAACTCCTAAACTAGATAAATAATCTGCTATTCTAGTTTGTTCTTCAACTGGAGTATTTGTATATTCTACACCCCAGTGCATAGAAACCATTACAACATCAACTTTATCTTTAATAGATTCTATGTGTGCTTTAGCTAATTCATCTGAATAAATATTTGTTAAATAAGGTTTATCACTTGGAGGATTTAAACCATTAGTAACTGTAGTATATCCAATTAAACCAATCTTTATTCCATTTTTTTCAATTATTATTGGTTTTCTTTCATCTTCGCTATTATAACTTCCTGTAATATAAACATCTTTACTTTTCCAATAAGATAAAGAATTTAAAACAGCATCTACCCCTCTATCCATTGTATGATTATTAGTTAAATTTATTATATTAAACCCGGTATCAATTACAGCATCACCAACTTCTTCAGGAGAATTAAATCTTGGATAATGGGATAATCCAATACTTTTACCACCTATTATAGTTTCTTGATTTACAAACGCTAAATCATAAGAACTCACAATTGGTTTAATAGAGCTTAACATTGGTTTAAAATCATAAGAATTTTCACCAGTTTTCGCATCTAAATAAACTGCACCATGTATTAAAACATCTCCTGCCATAATCATAGATACATCATATTCTTTTTTTTCAATAACTTTTTCTTCTTGTTTCTTTTTTTCTGTATTATTTTTTACTTTTACACTACAACCAATAATTAAAAATAATAATATTAATACTAAAACCTTACCACGCTTATTTAACTTCATACCCATTCACCTAATATTATTATAAATTAAAATATTAAAAAAAAAAAGAAAAATATAATTTTTCTTTTATAATTAAATTTTTTTAGTATCCCTAGTAGTTTCAAAAGATAATCGTATATACTCTTTAACATCTTTATCTGTCATAACTATATATTTATGATTATGTATTTCTATATTAGATACTAATGATGAAGAATAATCTTTAATATTTTTTAATAATGTTTCAATATTATCTTTTTTTATCTCTAATTGTTGTTTTTTTGAATAACAAGTGATTAAAAATTTATTAATATTTTTTAAGCAATCACCAATCATATTTTTTTCAAATAATTCTAAATTTCTATCAGCCATATGTTCCACTAAAAAATCTGTGTTAGATATAAATTTCATTATATCTTCTTCTTTTGTATATAGTTTTAATTCATCAATTAATCCTTTTAAATTCGCATTCAAATATAGTCTTTGCATTTTTTCTTTACCTATTATATGTTCTAACTTATTAGAAACAAATACTAAGTATTCATACGCACATACAACATTACTATTACTAGGAAAATATCTTCTTGATAAAAATTCAGTATATCCTTCAGTTAATCCTCTTCCTAAAGAAGATTGGTAAAACCCTGAATAAATATCATCCTTATATATTGTACTTGCCATATGAAATAATTCATGAAATATAGTTGAATAAATAATATTATCATCAATGATAATTTCATTATTTTCTGGATCATACTCACCAGCAATAATTTTTCTTTTTATAATAAAGCTCTGAATACAAGTATTCTTTGACTTTACCTTTAAACTATTTATATTATTGTAAAAAATCTTTAAATCATCTTTTGAAAAATTTTGAATTAAAACTTTTACAAATTTTAATACTGATTCTTTATATTTTGAAGAAACAATTTTATTTATATCAATATCACTATATTCTATAGTCAATTCAGGAGGTAAAGTAACCTTAGAAATACTCTTTGGTTTATAATCACTATGTAAATTATAATTTTTAATTACCTTACTAGCAGCATAATAAATTATTACTGGCTTTATAAATTTTAAAATACTTGAATTTTTATCTTTCATTTAATACCGCTTCCTTGTTGTAAATCTAATAATCTTCTATTTATTTCATCCCATTCTTCATCTGATTCAATTAATTCAAACTTAGTATTATCAAGTGGATAATAAATAGAAGCATACACATTTAAACTACCACTTTCATCAGTAGTATTATCTGTATAAACAACATAGTTTTTACTTGTTTTCATCCATTTAAAAGCAATTAATATTTCATATTCAGTTTCTTTTCCACTTTCATCAGTTAATTTTAATACCTTTCCCATTTTATTTTTCCTCTGTTTTTACATTTGATAGTATAAAATCTACTGTTCTTGTTTCTTTATTAGCGCTTTTAACTTTAACTTTTACTTCGTCTCCTAGTCTATATCCTCTTTTATTCTTGTTTCCTCTTAATGTAAATGTAGTTTCATCAAACACATAATGATCATCAGTTAAATCATCAATTTTAACAAGTCCCTCTATTAAATTTGGAAGTTCTACAAACATACCAAAACTCATAACACCACTAATCATTCCAGTAAATTCTTCTCCAATATGATCCATCATATATTCTGCTTTTTTCATATCATCTACTTCTCGTTCACATTCAATTGCTCTTCTTTCACAATCCGAACAATCACTAGTTAATATTGGTAACTTATGTTCATAAAAGTTTATTGTATCACTATCAATTTTCTTTTCAAATAAATATGTTCTAACTAACCTATGAACAGTTGTATCTGGATACCTTCTAATTGGAGATGTAAAATGTGTATAACATTTACTAGCAAGTCCATAATGTCCTATATTAACATCATCATAAATAGCCTTCTGCATACTTCTCAATAATAAACTTGATAACATATGAAACTCTTTTTTATCTTTTAATTGTTTAAGAATATCTTGCATTGTTTTAGGACTAACATCTTTTATTTTACCATCTATTTTATATCCTAAAATTGACACAAATTTTAAAAATTCTTGTATTTTTTCTTCACTTGGTTCACCATGAACACGATATACAAATGGAAGTTCCATAAAATAAATACTACTAGCAACTGTTTCATTTGCAGCAATCATGAAATCTTCTATTAATTTTTCACCAGTACCTCGTTCTCTTAATTTTACATCAATTGCTTTTCCTTTATCATCAACGATAATTTTAGATTCATCTATTTCAAAATCAATATAACCTCTATTAACTTTATATTTTCTTAAAATACTAGCAAGATTACTCATTTCCTTTAATGGATCTACATATTCTTCATAACCTTCTGGAATAGTGTTATCTTCTAAAATGCTATTAACACATTTATAAGTCATTTGAATTCTAGATCTAATTACACTTGGAAAAATATCATAATCAACTACTTCACCTTTATCATTTATCTCCATTTGACAACTAACACTAAGTCTATCAACATTTGGATTTAAAGAACAAATTCCATTTGACAATTTATGTGGTAACATCGGTATTACACGATCTGCTAGATAAACACTAGTTCCTCTATTATAAGCTTCTTCATCTATTTTAGAACCACTCTTAACATAATAACTTACATCAGCAATATGAACACCAAGTATATAATTACCATTATCAAGTTTTTCAATACTTACTGCATCATCTATATCTTTAGTATCATCACCATCAATTGTAAAAATAATTTTATCTCTTAAATCACGTCTTCCATTCATTTCTTCTATAGAAACGCTATCAGGTATTTTTTCTACTTCTTCCATAACCTCATCACTAAATTCATCAGGTATCCCAAGAGAATTTACAATTGATAAAATATCAACTCCAGGATCATTTTTGTGTCCAAGTATTTTTACAACTTCACCTTTATAATCATACCCTTTTATATGATTAGTAACTTTTACTAAAACTTTATGACCATTCATCGCACCCTTTGTGTTTTTAGAATCAATTATTATATTTAATTTAACTTTTTCATCATCTAAATTAATATATCCTTTACCATTCTTATAATAGAATTCACCAACTAATAATTTAAAACTTCTATCTATTATTTTTAAAATTCTACCTTCTAATCTAAGTCCATTTTTAGACGTAATTTCTACAATTACTTTATCTTTATGAAGTGCTCCATTAATACATGTAGGTGGTATAAACACATCTTCATCACCTTCAATATCAACAAAACCAAATGATTTTTTATTACCTAAAAATGTACCAATTTTTAAATGACTATTATTAAATAACATATAATTATTTTTATTTGTTCTATAAAGTTTTAATTCATCTTCTAACCTATTTAACTCTTTAAGTAAATTCTTAAGGCCATCCACATCATCTATACCAAGTTTTTCTTCAATTTCGTAAACTGACAATGCTTTATCACTTTTTTTAAGTATATCTAATATATTATCTTCCATATAATATCACCTATTACCATTATAAAAGAAAATAAAAAAAAAATATAGTTTTTTACTTAAAATAATTCTGTATCATGTAAACAATTTGACTATAATTATTATTTTTTATTAATTCATATCCATTTATTCCTAAATATGATATTCTTTCATTTAATAATTTATCTATCTTTAATTTTAATTCATCCTTAGATTCAAACGTATAACAATTCTTACTATTAACTAAATATGAATCAAATGCAAAAAAGTTTTTTATAAATAATTGTTTTTTATGCATTAATGCCATTAATAAATAATTATAATCATATAAATCGGATGTATAAATAACAACACTTGATAGTTCAATTAACTCTAAAATAACTTCAATTGAATAATCAATTTCCATTTTTAAATTAATAGGCTTATTATCAAGTAATTTTTGTTTTGATTTAGTCAATCTATACGAAGGTGTATAACTAATATAAATAAATTCAATACTATTATATTCATGCGCTAAAGAATAAATATAATCTAAGTATTGATAATTACTATCTATTACCAATATCTTTTTTTTATTTTTACCTAAATCATATTTTTTTATTAAGCCTTTTTTATTTACAGAATAAACACTTGGATTTATTCTTGGAATAACATATACATTTTTATTTAAAATACTTGATAATAATTTTTGAAAATAAGGTAAACTAACAACAATATCATTACATAATTTTAATAATTCATATAATTTATTTTTATAAAGCAAGCTACTTTTATTTTGCTTAGAAAAATGATAACTAAATCTCAACTCTTCTAAATGAAATAAAAATATAATTCTTTTATTATTATTTTTTCTTACAATATTTAAAGTTCTACTATTTAATTCAGCAATAACTATAGAATCATAATTATCATTAAAATTAGTTGTAAAACTAATATTAGAAGATTTAAGCAAATATAATACTTTTTTTAAATACAATTCATTTTCAATATATACTAAAGTCAATTTAATCACCTAACTATAGTATTAGTTAAAATATTTTTTATATACAAAAAAACTCTTACGAGTTTTTATTTTAAACTATTTATAAATTTAGTAATAATTAATTTTTTGTTATTTACTTGTTCAAAAATATAACACAAATTAAACATAAGAGTTCCAAGTAATGCACAAATCATATCAGTCATTGTATCATTAACACCAGTTTTTATTACCCATTGTACATCAGTATTAAAAATATTATCAATACTAAATTCAATTACCTCCCAAAGAAGCGCTACAGAAAGTGAAATACTAATAACAAAAACAAAATTAAAAATATTATTATCAAATTTCTTAAATTTAAATATAATATATATTCCTAAAAAAGATGTAACAATTCCAGATATAGTATGAACTATTTTATCATATCCATTAAAACTATGATAAAGTCCTACTACACTACCAAGTACTTGCGCTAAAAAAACGAAAACTATATATATTGTATCAATCCATATATTTTCTTTTTTTATTATTTTACTAATAACTCTAGAAGCAATGATTATAGGAAAAATTACAAAAGCAGATAATGCTGAAGTAAATTCACCATCTTTAATGAAATTAATTCCATATACTACACCAATCATAATACTTAATAAAATTATAAAAGTATTAATTTTCTTCATAGTCTATTTTCTCCATTTCAACACCATTTATAGAATCAAATCTCTTAGTTATCTTATCAGTTGTAACATGAATATCTCTTACATCACGACTAACCGTTTCAATACTACGTGATAATTTATCCCAACGTTCTTTATACCTTTTAAATTCACCATCAAGTAATTTTAATTCATTATGAATAACAGAAGCATATTTATCTCTTTCAATATTTTTAATAATAACTTGAATTGTAGTTAAAGTACTTATTAAAGTTGTAGGTGAAGTTATCCACACACGTTTTTTATATGCATATTCTATTATACTTGTATGATATGCATTAAGTTCAGCAAATATAGCCTCTGCTGGTAAAAATAATATTGCTTGATCAGATGTAACACCAGGTATTATATATTTATCTGCAATCGCATCAATATGTTTTTTCATATCAATTTTAAATAACTTTGAAGCATTCTCTCTTTCCTTATCATTTAAATTTCTATCAATCATATTTCTATAATTTTCTAAAGGAAACTTTGAATCAATACCAATTAAACCTAAAGGAGAAGGCGCAAATAAAGCACAATCTACAATAGTTCCATTTGGAAATCCATACTGCATTTTATATATTTTATCATTATTATCTCCAAAAATATTTGCCATAATATTTTTTAAATTAACTTCTCCAAAAATTCCCCTAGTTTTCTTATCAGTTAATACACTTTGAAGAGATACTATATCAGTAGATAAAGCGTCTATTTTCTTTTGTGCTTCATCTATTTTTGAAATACGTTCTAACACAGTAGTAAAAGTTTTATTTGTTTTTTCAAAATTCTCATCAAGTCTAGAATTAACCTTAGTATCAAGTCTATTTAATCTATCCTCTATTTCCTTATTTAAATTACTAAAATCTCTATCTAAATCATACTTAATACTCTCTTTAAATTCACCAAGTTCTTTTACAGTAGTAGTTTCAATTTTACCAATACGCTCTGTAATATTTGCTTCATTTACACCTTTAAATAAAGATATAATTACAACTATTAATATTAAAACAAGTAAACCAATTATAATATATTGCATTTTATCACCTCAATTTTTAAAAGAAAATAAGATTAATAATCTTATTTATCATAATATGGCTTATATGTTGCTGCTTTACATGAGCTTCCTTCATTTATAAAGCAACTAGCACATTCCATCGCACCATTATCAGCTGCTAAATTACCAACTACAAATTTAACTATTGATAAAACAAAGAATACAAAAATTGCAGATATTAATCTTCTAATAAATTTTTTCTTAGCTTTATCTAAAAAGTCAGAATCACTACCCATAACTGCTTTCATAAAATCAATCATACCAAATATTATTAATACCACTGGAACAAGTATTTGAACAAGTAAAACTAGCATTCTAGTTAATTTTGGAAGTGCATTTGGTATTGCACCACTATTACCACATTGTACATATTTTCCTTGATACTGTTGCATTTCTTCAATATTAGTTGCTGCATGGGATATTCCAGCATTATCTTCACAACCTTTTTTACATGCATTATCAGCAGTACCATTTCCAGTATTACAAGATGCCTGTTTTATACATTCATTACACTGTTTTTTTAAATCACTTGTAGTCGCACTTTCACACCATGCACTTACACTAGTAGTTGAAAATAATATTAATACAACTAACAAACTTAATAATACTTTTTTCATAAACTCACCTACTAATAATTATACAATAAAAAAAATAAAAACTCTATATAAATAGAGTTATTTTTGTAATATCCATGCCTCATATCCACCATTAATACTATAAACATCATATCCTTGATTTTTTAAGATATTACATATTTTTAAACTACTAATTCCTTTTTGACAATATATATAATACTTTTCATCTTTTTTTAAATACATATTTGGACTAATTAAAAGTGATTCCATTTGTATATTCTTTGCCCCAGGAATATGATTACTATTAAATTTTTCTACACTTCTTATATCAATTATATTACAATTATTCATTTTTAATAATTCACTAACTGATATACTATTCATTTAACCACCCAAAATATTATATGAATAATTATAATAATTAATAAATATAAAAATCTAAAAAAGATAGCATAAGCTATCTATTTAGTACATAATGGATCATCAGTAACACCTTGAATATGTGTTAATTTTAAAATAAATTCAAGGATTACTGGAAGTAAGAATAATATTACAACTACTATTACTCTTCTCATTAATTTCTTAGCAGCTTTTTTAAATGCATCATCTTCTTCTGAAGCAACAGCCTTAAAGAAATCAAATATACTAAGTCCTATTGTAAGTACTAATGCACCATATTTTATCCAATCTAGTATTCTATATATAAAATCTTGGGCATCCTTTGTAAGTATTCCACAGACTGCAGTGTATTCATCTGCCTCAGCTCGTGTTTTTGCACCAGCATATATCCATTGATCGGATGAAATATCTATTATAGAGCTATTAATTAATCCTGTATTACCATTTAAAGGATAATTATACATTATGTCTTTTGAACCATCATTATATCCAATCTTTGAAAGAGTAAAATAATTCGACCAACTACCCTTAGATAAAAGTAAATTATCTATTATATTTTTACTAGCTAAATTTAATTTTGTACCATCGCGTTCAAAAGCTAATTTAGATGTACATTTTGTTTTAGTAAAAATTAATGCTGTAGTTGCAGATTTCAAAATACTTTCTGTATTTAAAGTTTCAAACCCACCATAAAAAGAAGTATATGTATCTTTATAAAAAATCACATTAAAACCATCCGATGCAGTAACTTCAATTTTTGACTTATTAGAACTATAATCTTGTGATTTTATTGTTAAAGTTATATTTTTTGAATCAATATTTGCAGTATAAATACATTTTAAATTTGTGTACTCTGTTGCAACAGGTTTATTTTTTACATCTTCTGTTGCCCCATCAATTAATTTTGACAGTTCATTTACTTTATCCATACCCTTTATAGATGTTATTTTATTATTCTGATTAATAAGTTTTGAGGGACTTGCATCCACTCCTGGAATATTAGGCTTAGTATCAACTATTTTATTATTAGTTATATCCATATAAACATTATCTGGACAATTTGTACGCGAAATACTAACTGCAACTCCAGTTGAACTTGACCATTTACCATTTTTTAATGTTAAAACTAAATTGTCAGCTGACTTCATTTCCTTTGGTGGTTGATATGTACAAGTTAGCGTTCCTGCCCCAGTACCATAATCAACATCACCAGATTCTTTATAATATTGTTCTCTAGCTTTTAAATACTCATCTTTCTCAGTTTTAGATCTTTCTATTGCTGCCTCTAACTTTGAAATATATGTAGTACATTTTTCATGTCCACCTGAGATAGTAGTTTCAAAACATTTGGCATCAGCAACCTGTTTACGAAATTTTTTCAAATCATCAATATTATCCTGTAAAGCATTTTCTTTTTCTTTCAATTCATTTAAAGTAATTGCATATCCATTATTTACACAAGCACTAAACGAAATAATTGCAACTACTACTAATAATATTTTCTTCTTCATATAATCAACCTCACTATAACAATTATACATTAAAAATATAAAAAACTCTATAAAATTATAGAGTTTTTTATTATTCATCATCACTAAAGAAATCATCAAAGAACTGATCATCAGTAATAACATTATCATAAGTTTCACTTTCCTCAATAATTTCATCTTCAGGAATATCAATATCTTCATCATTTTTAAATTCTTGTGGAAATTTAATATTAGATGTATTAATTTTTAATTCATTTGATTTATCATCCTCAATTTTATCAATTACTTTTAAATCATTATCATGAATATCATCATCTAAATCAAGATCTTTAATAGTTTGATTTATTTTTGCTTCAAGTGATATATTATTTAACTCTTTAGTATTCTTATTAAATTTAGGTTCAAAATCCTTTTGAATTAATTTATCATCTTCTATTTTATCAATAGCCTGAACATCATTTTCAAATTGATCAGGTGCTACATCAAGATTCTTTACAGTATTTTTTATTCCCTTATCAATAGACTCTTGTTTCTCTTCTTCTTCAAGTTCTGCTATTTTAGCATCAATCTTTTTAAGTAAATCATCAACATTAAATCCATTATCAGGTTTACTACTTCCCATAGAATCAAACATTGGAGGAAACATACCCATAGGAGGCATTGCTCCACCCATAAATGGATTTCTTTCTCTTGGTTCAGTAGTACCCCTACTTAACATCTCTTTAATTTTTTTATCTTTCTTTTCATCAACATATGCTTTAATATCAAATACTTCAACTTTTTGTTTTTCACGATGTGGATATCCTGCTTTAGGATAACTTGTACCCCACATATTTTCTTGATCCATTTTCCATGCTGGAGTCATTTTAGTTTTAAATGGCATACTACGTGTACGTAAAATAATCATAGTATACATAGGTAATCTTTGTAAATCAGAAACAGTAACAAGTGGTCTACTATCAGTTTTATCATCTTTTTTAGACTTAACATCTCCACACATCTTACTTATTTCTTCAAGAGCAGCAAGCTCTGTACTAATTAAATAAATCCAGTTACCACAGTTACCCTTTATTGTATCTCCTTTTTCTTTTCCATATACTTCAGTTAATTGTGCAAAGTTTTGAATTATATATGTAAAACGTATCAAACGAGAACGAGCCGCTGTAACCATCGCATCCGCATCTTTTAAAGGAGGCATATTAGCAAACTCATCAAGAATAAAGTTTGTTTTTTGAGGTAACTTACCACCATTTTCAAATGCAACATCGATTAATGTTTCATAACATTGTTTAACAAATATTGTAGCAAGAGGGTGATATGTCTTTTTCTCATCATGAATAATGATGAAAACTGCAGTTTTCTTTCTACCAATATCTTTCATATCAAAATCTGTATGACTTAACATTTCAGATAAATTTTCTTTAGAAGAAAATAATTTTATTTTTTGTTTAAATACTGATAATATACTACCCTTTGTTTCAGTTGGAGCCATTAATGTACTTGCAACATTTATATATGCAGGAGATCCTTGATCCTTATCACTAAAATACTCCTTCATATAAGTTGTTCCACCTAATTTATTTTCACCAACTGTTGTCATTAAATTAATAGTATTTAAATTAATTTGTTCCTCTTTAGCATCATCAAATAAAGCTAAACATAAACCTACAAAATAATCAGCAGATGTATTTTCCCAGAAAGGATCTGCATTCTTACTAGATTCATCATACAAAATATTTTTAGCTAAGTCATCTAGTAACTCAGTAGCCTTATCTTTTTTACCTTCTTTATATAAACTATATGGTAAAGTTATAGGATTCCAACAATTACCACTTTGAGGATCACGGAAGTTAAGTAAAACAACATTATACCCTCTTTCCTTTAATTCCTCACCATTACGTTCATATATTTCACCTTTAGGGTCAGTAATAATCATTGACTCGCCTTTTTTCATTAAAGACTTAACCATTGGTTGAACAATACTTTCAGTTTTACCTGAAGCAGTAGAACCAATTATTAAATTATGCCATTCACTATCATCAACCCATATTTCCTTACCATCATTCATTAAAGGAATACCAGCAACATCACTTTCTTTTGCCATTGGATCAACCATTTTTAATTGTTTCTTCATCTCTTTAGCTGTTGCCCATCTAGAATATCCTTTTGATTCCTTAGGTGAAGTAACTATTCCAATACCTTTCTCCCTTTCAAAAAAGTGAGAAGAAACACTACTTATAATAGCAATTAAAGCTATCAAATAAAATACCATAGTAGGCGCAAAATATTCTCTACTAAAAGCAGGTAATGGATTTAAACCAGCAAGTTTAGATTCACTTGCAAAAGACACAACATTAGTAACACCAACAGCAACTAAATAAAGAAGCAATATACAAAATATTGCAAATATAATTAAATCCTTTTTTTCAGCCCTAAATTTTAATTTCATAAAATCACCCGTTCAGTTTTATATTATAACACATATTTTTTATATTTTATTATTTTTTTTAGAACTATTATTAACAAATATAAATATAACAAGTCCAATTAGTAAAACCACACTTACACCTATTAAAATAGCCACTGTTGGACTAATACCATTAGCTTTTGGTGTATGATTAATTTTAATATAAATGTTCTTATTAGAATAATTATTATCGTCAATTACCCATGTATACTTACCATTAAATGATTTATCAGCATTATTATCTTCCACTTTTAATTTAGTTTTTATATTAATATTTAATTTATCAAACTGTTCAATACCATCTTTATACTTACACGAAATACCATCATTAGTTTCAATAATTATATATGTATCATTTTTTATAACATTAAACTTATAAAAACAATAATTAATAAATTGAGATTTTTTTAAATTTTCACCCGTATATTTATATGTATAATTTAAATTAATATTATTACCAATATCTAAATTACTATCATAGTAATGAGACTTATTTAAATCCATATCAAAATATGAAGCTAATTTATTTTTATTAAAATTATTAACTCTATTCAAATTATCCTGATTATTTTCAAGTACAAAATCAATACTTTCAGTCATATATTTTGAATCAATATTTAGATTATAATCAACATCACACCCCGTTAAGAAAAATATGCTAAATAAAATCAAAATTAATTTTTTCATACATCCTCCTAACTTTTAGGTTCTAAGAAATATATATAACCTTCAAATGTTCTTCCTCCATCATAAGATGGACCAAAATTATTTTTAAAACTTTCCATATCAAAAGTTCTATTTAAGAAATTAACACATCCCCAATCATTAGGGCAACTAGCTGTTCCAGAATACGTTGACCATCCTTCAGTAACTGTAACTGAATTTTCAGTTACCTCTTCAATTACTGCAATATGACCCCATCCTCCAGCTCCACCACTCCATGAAATGATAGATCCAGCTTTCAAATCATTAACATTCGTACTAGTATTGAAATATGGAGATGCCTTTTGTACCCATACACCACTATCACCATAAATGCCTAATAATTTATTTTGAATATTATCAGCTTCTGCCTGTGTTATCTTACCACTCTTCGCAAGTTCTTGAGCAATTTCAATAGCTCTTGCTTGAGCATACCATACACATTGACCTCTATTTTCAGTAATATATGTAAATGCCTTATCACTTGAAGTAGGTGCAATAGTTCTAACATTCCATCCACTTACTCCAGCACTTGAACAAGATGAACCAGTATTAATTACCTTGTCCCATTGTTCAAGATTATAATTATCTATTACACCATTTAATGTTGATTCATAACTACTTGAAGTAGCATAACCACCCGCTTTTATTATACGAATTTGCTCTCTAGGATTAGTAGTATTTGTTATTCCACTATATCTTGAATTTTGCGTTAAATATAATGAATGGTCATACACAGAATCTTCAACACTGTCATAATCCGCAAATCCATCAACAATAGAAATCATTTGACCATTAACCTCTTCTTGAGTACCCGTATTAACACATCTAGTCATAATACTATCATCATTTACAGATGAACATTTTATTCCAAACATAGCATTATTACCAATATGATATTTACCCCAACCACTTTCTATTATTGCTTGTGAAAGTGTAACAGAAGCTAAAATACCTGTTCTACTGTAATCAGCTTGTGCAATAGGACCCATAACCTCTAAAAATTCAGAAGTAGACATTGATGCAAAAATAGATGCCTGAGTATCACCAACACTACAATATTTACCAATAGTTCTACTAGAATTTGATTTTTCTTTAAAATACTCTGAATTCTCATTCTTACTCTTGGCATCCTTAATAATAGCATCATAAACCTTTGCTTGATTACCAGTAATATCTGTCCTATATGTAGATATATATCCATCTGTACCAATAATGTATTCTTGTAAATTACTATTATTATCTAAATCAGTATTTTTTCCAATATTAAGTTCTTTTAATTTATTTAAAACACTCGTTACTTCGTCACTACTTACTGAAAATAATTGTTTATCAGTTCTTTCATATCCCATCATAGCAAGTGCTAAATTAACAACATAAATTTTATCATCTTTAGAAACATCCGAAATACCATTTTTTAAACTCTTATAGAAATATGCAGCTTTAGAACTAGCACATTCATCTTTTTCACAGTATCCTAATGATTCTAAATACTTATATAACTCATCATCTGTCATTTCACCAGTAAAATAGCTGTCTTTCTTTTTTTCATTATCGTCACTACTTCCAACGAAAATAACGAACATCAAAAGTAAAAATAATAAGGGAATACACGCCATTATCAAATATACTTTTCTTCTAAATCTTGCAGCCTTAACTAATGGTTCAGCTACTTTATTAGATATAGCATCCGCAACAGGTTTTGGTATAGCACCACCACTAGCTGCTTGTATAACAGAAGATGTTGCCTTACTTGCAACTTTTTCTTCTAACTGTTGTGTTTTAGATTTTTCTTGTAATTCATCTTCATCATCATATACATCTGTATTAGGAATAAAACTATTCCTATTATTATTTTGGCCAATGGGAATACCATTAGCCTTTCTTAAAATATTTTGATCTTTTTTTAGTGGATTGCGGTTTCGATTCATAAAATTATTTGAACCAAAACCATTTTTATTTAATGGCATATTATTTGAACCATTATTACCACTATTATTTGCCATTAAATCACCACCTATTAATTACTCTTCTTCACATTACTTGCATACATTTTTTCTGCTTTAGATAAATCCTTCTTAACTGTTTCATGTTGTTGATTCAAATAATGAGTGTTATTATCCATTCCTAAGTATTCATCAAATACATGATGATCACCTGTTGCTACATTATATATTCCTGTAATATCTATATTAGGGTGTTCCTGGCTCATGTAATCAGCAAACCTATCCCACTCTGTTGCACCTGAGTATTTAAAATTACCACTTGCATCTTTAACATTGTAATTAAGTTCACCAAGACCTCTTTCCAATCGCTTAAACCCTTCATGAAATGCTTCTACATTAATTCCACTATTTATTGCATAATCAGTTTGTCTCTCTCTTGATCTTGTTTCATATGTATTAAGTTCTTGTTCTTTATTACGTAATTGTTTAATTTCTTCATCATTTTGACCAAATACACCGTAAGTATTTTTAATACCTGCTACTTCGTGAGCACGTACGGATGCCCTATCACGAACATACGAAAATGGTCCTTTATTATTATAATTATCTCTCTGATTTCTAATATCACTACTTCTAGTAATTCCACCTGATGCACCAGCAATGACTTTACCATCTTTAGAAGTTCTCCAAAATGATCTAAATCCTGCACTATATGCTCCAGCAACTGCACTTGCAACAGATGCACGCTTATTCATAAAATCAATATCATTTTTATAGTCACTAGCCTTCAATGCATTTTTATATCCTTTTTTGTCAGTCCATTTACCATCTGCATCTTGAAAATCAGCTTTATTTACATATTTATCTCTAACTTTATTATTATTCGCATGTGAAGCCCATGCATTTGCAAATCCTCCACCTACATGTCCAAGAGCACCTGAAGCAGCACCAGCTATATAATTGTATCCCAATGTATTTTCTCTTAAATTCTTCATTGGATTTAAATTAAATGAACCACTCATATTTAATCCTGGAACTAATTTTTCAATTAATTTTGGCAATTCTTTTGCAAATAATAAACATCCAAATATAAAGAATAATCTTGTAAATATTCTTAAGAAGAATCCTTGATCATTATCAACAAATTGATTTTGCATTGTTTCAATAACTACTCCAATTACATATACTGCAAAATATACAGCACCCAATCTTATAAATAAACTAGCCCACGTACTACCAAGTTCTTTTAACCATTTTTTAAACATACCATCTTTGCCAGATCTTGGATCTACGTACGATATAATTGGAATTGGTGCTATTAGTTCTAGAAATCCTAGTTTTGCAGCACGCTTAGCTATCTCTATAGCAATATTTAAAAACAATAATACCAAAAGTGCTCCTGTAATAGTAGACCAGAAAAACATGTAATTAACATCATATACATCATTAGAACCAGTACCATTTTCTCTATTATATAAATCTGCATCCAAGTAGCTTCCAACTGTTGCATAACCACTTGTTGGAGCGCAATAACTAATATCATGTTCTTCAGCATCATTTAAAAATGACATTAACGCTTCTTTTGTTTCATATTGCTTACCGGTTCCAACTTTATCTAGTTCCGGTTGGTAAAAAGTTGAAAAAACAGAAAGAGCTACAAAATCTCCATCAGATTTAACCCTGGAACCCTCAGTACAATATTCACTAATATAAAATTTTTTATCTTCACCATCTTCAGTTTTTAAAATATGATTATCATTTGTACCTGCACCAAAAACAAATCTTTCTAAAATATTTTCATTTAAAATAATATTCTGTGCGTCACTAAGCAAATCAAAAGCAAATGGTGCTAAAATAATTAATACTAAAACAATAATAATATTTTTTGCTATAGTACCCATACCTTTACTTTTATCTGAAAAAGAATCAGGATCAACAATATATGTAAGTAATGAAAAAGACACTTTAAAGAGCATAAATAACCCCATCACGCCATAAATCTTTGTTGCAAACTGTGATATTTGTTCATTACCAAAAATTGAAATAGTAGCCATATATTTCATAATATCATATATTAAACCAGCTACCCAATATATAATTCTATCTAAAGCTGCAAAAATAAATCTTGCACTATCTACTATAGGATTTCCATCCATATTGTTCCCTCCTAATTCCAAAATTAAAAATTTTTACCCATCTTATTATATCAAAAAAAGCAATCATTAACAATATATGATTGCTTATATTTTTATATTTTTTATAGTCCTCCACCAGAACCAAATGAATCTAATTCTTGTTCACTAACAACAACATTAATTCTCATACGTCTGCTACCACATACAAACAGTGCTTCACCTTGGTTATATTTCTTAATACTATCTTTTTCATTATCATTTAAATCAACTAGCATAGCCAAATCTTCTACTGCTTGTTTCTTTAAACCCATAATTAAGTAGTATGAAGCATTATCAAATATAGCCTTACCTTGCGTTATAACAGAAGGATCACAGAAATCACTTGGTTGTTGAGTAATTATAATAGTACCAGTATTATATTTACGAGCACGTCTTTGAATTTGAGCCAAGAAATCAGCTCCTAAAGTATTATTACCAGATAACAATACGTGTGCCTCATCTACCTCAAGAACAGTATTTACATTTTTATTTAATGTAAGTCCCCAAGCATATTTTAAAATGTTAAAGAACAATGCATTTCTAATATTAACATCAGCATTCATTAATTCTCTTATATTAAATACAATAAAATCACTATCCGGTGTAATTGTAGTATGACCATCAAAATAATATTTTAATTCAGTAATAATAGGTCTAATTTTAAGTTCAAGTCTCTCTAAAATATCCTTTTCATGAGTTTTTTCTACCATTGATGTAAGTCTGCCACGTACAGTAGCATAAACATCTTTAAATGTAGGATAATCATTTGGAGTAAACTTAGAATAATCTGTATTAAAATCCATTCCAAATCTTTTATATGTTTCTTGCACTACTTCACTAAACATAGTAATTACATCTTCAGTAGCACTTGGATCATAGTATTTAAAGAAAGCCTTAATAGTTTGTAATGTACGAGTTAATACAGTATAACCAAGCCCTTGTTGTACTTCATCTTCATCAGCATCAATTACTACTTCAAGTGGATTAATCATTCCATATTCTCCACCCTTACCTAAATCAATAAAATCACCATCATATAATTTAGCCATTTCTTCTAATTCACCTTCAGGGTCAATTACAATAACTTGACTACCATTTCTTATATGAGTTCTAAGCATTAACTTAGCAGCTGTTGATTTACCTGAACCAGATGTACCAAGTATAATCATATTGGCGTTATTTCTATTATGTTCTTTTCTTATTTGATATAAAAATTGATTAAATAAAATAACTCCACCAGAAAAATCAACACCTAGTAAAGTAGATAAACCTGGATCCTTTATACTATCAAATATAAATGGATACATTGCAGCAAGCGTAGGAGATGGAATTGGAGTACCAATTCTATTTTCAATATCTTGCTTTGGATATATAGGTATAATTGATTTTAAAACTTTTTCTTGTTCAAATCTAAGAGGAAATGCTCTCATTTCCATTGCTTCTAAATAACTTCTTACTTGAAGTTTTTTACTAATTAATTCATCTTGAGAATCAGCAGTAATCATTATATGCATTTGAAAATCATAAATTTTAGATTGACTAGAAGCAAGCATTTGAATAAATTGCTCTAGCGATTCATAGTCCTGACGAATTCTTTCTTGAATTGTCTTATCACTTTCTTGTTGATACCTTGCCTTTAAATCAGCAATTTCTTTATTTAACATTTTTCTAATAGAACTAAATGGTAATGGTATATGTTTAATAACTACTTTTATTCCAGACATACTTGTTAGTTGCGCTAAATAACCAGGTTGAATATATTTAGGATATGATACAACAGTTAATATAGTCGCATACTTATCACTAATAATAAATTCACTTGGTTTAAATTCAAGCCCCTTAGGAGCAATTTGAGTCTTAATATCCATTAACTAATCACCGTCCCAAAAGTAGTAGTCGTTCCACCATTTAAGAAATTATCTAAAATTATTCTCAAATCATCATTAGTAACCTGTTTTGTATTCAAACCAGCTGATGCAAATGCATTAATTAAATTACGAACACGTTTTTGAATAGTCTCATCATTTTTTTCTTTAAATAATAAATAATACTCTGTATCAACAATATTATTATTCATAAACATATTTGCTTTATTAATATCTTCTAAAATCATTTTTCTTCTAATTTGACTAGTAGTCGAATTAAATAATAATTGAAGTTGAGACAAATATACATTAATGTCTACTGGTCTATCCGCAGCTATTATCCAAAATTCGTAATCAATTATATT
>Ga0247608_10001048_pt1 | contig 40426 bp, 42 predicted proteins | sample 176DNAGHGlowgp2_FD_193490 | JGI IMG/M metagenome (GOLD analysis project Ga0247608, IMG submission 193490) | Sheep rumen microbial communities from Palmerston North, Manawatu-Wanganui, New Zealand - 1766 DNA GHGlow gp2 | ecosystem: Host-associated > Mammals > Digestive system > Stomach > Rumen ...
CTAATTCGTAAGCGATTTTGTCCAAGGAATTCGTAAGGGATTTTGTCCCTTATAATTAAGAGGTGAATTACTTGGATGAGAAGAAACTGGAAGTTATGAAGATGGTTGTTGATGGAGAAAAGTCCATTTCCTGGGCAGCAGCAAAACTTAAGAGAAGCGAAAAAACTATTCGCAGATACAGAAAAGAATTGCTTGAAAATCCGAATGCTGATCTTGTTCATAAGAACAGAGGACGCAAGCCGGCAAACAAAACAAATCACGAATTAATTTGGCATCTTTACTGTACTAAATATTACGGACTGAACATCACGTATTTCTGCGAAAAGCTTGAAGAAAACGAGAGCATAAAAATCAGTGAAGGTCTGGTCCGCTTAATTTTCAAAGAGCATGACGAGTTTTCTGTAAAAGCCTGGCACAGAACAAAAAATGAATTAAGAAAACGCCTGCGGGAACTTAGGAAACTTACAAAGCAGCAGAAAGAAGTTCTTGTTCAACTGGAAACAGAACCTTATGTGAGAACAACTCATCCGATACAACCAAGATCAAAATATTTTGGAGAAGAACTTCAGATGGATGCAAGCATACACCTGTGGTTCGGTACAAAAAAAAGCGCTCTGCACACGGCCATAGATGATGCAACAGGCATAATTGTAGGCGCCTGGTTCGATTATCAGGAAACGCGCAACGGTTATTACCAGATAACAAAGCAATTCCTTACAAAATATGGACTTCCATTGCTTATAAAGACTGATAAACGCACTGTTTTTGAGTACAAAAGGAAAAACGAAAAGGATATGGCTGAAGATACAATGACGCAATACCAGCATGTCTGTCAGACTCTTGGCATAGAGCTGCAGTGCAGTTCAAGCCCTCAATTTAAGCCGAGGGTTGAACGAAGCTACGGGACTCTTCAAGGCAGGCTTCCATTTGAACTAAAAGAAGCGGGAGTCACAACAATTGAGGAAGCAAATGTATTTCTTAAAAAGTATATTCAAAAGTTTAATGAGCAGTTTGCAATACGCAAGGGAATAAAAAGTGTTTGGGTAAAAGTTACGAAAGACCAGATTGATTCAGCTCTTGTTACAATTGCAAAGCGAACTGTGGACTGCGGAAATGGAATAAGATTGAACAATAAATATTACGGAACTTTTGATTCTTACGGAAATCAGATTTTTATTAAACCTAAAACAAAGGTGTCTGTAATTACAATGATGAATGGAGCTGTTTATGTCATGCATGATGACAAACTTCTTGCAATGGATATTATTCCAGAACGCCAAAAGATTTCAGACATGATGGACTTTGATATGGAAAAGCCGGTCGTACGAAAGAAATACATTCCTCCGTACGACAGCATTTGGCGCATTACAAATTCGAATTTATTCAGAAAAAAGACCTTAATTTTTTGAGGTCTATTATGGACAAAATCGCTTACGAATGACATAAATTAGTTATAACTAACATAAAATTATTTTCGCCAATCCTTAGGAAGCACCCCTTCATTTTTCTTAAAAACCTCTGAAAACTTACTTGCATTCGCATAACCACAGCGACCGGCAATTTCGGTTATGGAAAGCTCTGTAGATGCCAGCAGATTTTTTGCAAGCTGAAGCCGGGCCTTAGTACGATATTCATTCACTGTGAGCCCGTATATTTCTTTAAAAACTTTTTGAAGAGTTGTGCGGTTCAGATTCACTTTTGCGGCCAATTCTTCAATTGAGATTTCTTTTTCCAGATTCGAATTAATAATACGGCGGACATTCTGAACCTTACGTCCAGTGGAGCCACTGAAATATGCATCCGGATTATCATTTTTTAAACGAACATCTACCCCATCTTTATCTCTGAATTTCTGAATTAAAAGTATGATTGCATGTATCACAGCAAGCCTCACAGTATATTTAGAAAAGGCTCCAGGCAGTCTGATAGTTTCAAGAAAAAGTTTTTCCAGTAGTTCACCGCAAGGGAAAGATACTGCACTGTCACTCTTTCTTATGTCATTAAAAAAATTAGAAGAGCTGAAGTCGCTGGTTCCAAGAAAATTATTAAGGAATGAAATTGTATCCTCGGTAAAAAGAATAATACTTATACAATTCATTCCGCTTTTACCAAGGATTGCTTTTTTTACCGCACTTTTGCAATTGAAAATCATAACATCGCCTTTTTCACCACTGGCAAACTGTCTGTTCTGCAGTTCAAATTCACCGTGCCCATCGACAATATACATGATTTCCAGACCATCAACTTCTTTTTTTTCTGCCTGATAATTCGGACTATAACTTTCAAGTTCGGAATAAACGAGTTCTATACCTTTGGCAATATGAGTATGCCTCATTATGCCTTCGCCTATAGGTTCATTCAACCGATAGATTTCCTCACTTTCTCTTTTGCTTATTAGATCCATATAGGTTTGAAAAAGTTTATCTGCAGGCATCGTATTCATAATTATTTCCTATTTTAGTTAGTTGAATATAACAATATTTTATAGTAATGTTATTGTCAACTAACTTCTATGTTAGTACTAACTAATAAGAGAGGCAAAAAGATATGAAGCTGACAGAGCTTGAAAAAGAAGACAGCGGTATTATCACCCGTATTAATGGCGATACCCGTTTTGTAAGCAGAATTACTTCTATCGGGCTTACTCCCGGTTGCAAAGTAACCGTAGTAAAAAATGAAAAGCGGCGTCCACTGCTCGTTTATTCAAGAGACACAATGATTGCTCTTAACCGTAATGAATGTGAAGACATTGAAGTGGAGGAAGCCGTATGACAGATAATGGAGAAACAGTAATTGCGCTGCTCGGTCAGCCTAACTCAGGAAAATCAACCTTATTTAATGCTCTTACCGGTATGAAGCAGCATGTAGGTAACTGGCCGGGAAAAACAGTAGAAAAGAAAGAAGGTACTTTTGAGCACAACGGTAAAAAGTATCTGGTTGCCGACCTTCCAGGAACTTACAGTCTAAGTGCAAACTCAGATGAAGAAATCATCACCCGTGACTATATTGCAAGCGGAAGGGCAGATGTAGTTTGTATTCTCGCAGACAGCTCTCAGCTTGAGCGCAGTCTTTACATGCTGGCTGATTATTCCGGCATTACAGTTCCGTGTTTTCTGCTTTTGAACCTCTATGATGTTGCAGAAGAACAGGGTAAACAGATTGATTATGCTGCTCTTGAAAAGAAGCTTGGCATTCCTGTTGTACTCTTCTCTGCCCCAGACAGAAAGAAATACGACAGTTTTTATTCTGCTCTTGAACGTGCTATTGAAAAGAAAACAATTCTTGACGCTTCTCTTATTGATTCAAAATTTGAAGCAGTTGATGGCTATAATGAAATAAAAAAACTGATTCCTGCAAACGTGATTCCGGGATATTCAGAAATCTGGCTGGCCGCAAAGGCAATCGAAGGCGACGCTCCGGTAACTGCAAAAATCAAAAATGCACTTATTGGAGAAAAACGAACAGCATTCGAAACTGCTGTTGCAAAAATCAAAAATGGAGTTCTTCTTACAGGTGAAAAGAAATTTGCCTGGATTGATTCTCTTCTTGACGGATCTGTAAAATCAGAAAAGAAAACCCGAAATCTCGGTAAGTTCGACCGCCTTATAACTCACCACATCTGGGGAAAGCCTGTTGTTGTTCTTACAGTTTTGTTTGGACTCATTGCTTCATTTATTCCAGCGCTTCCATTTATGGGAATAGGTAGCGCCGTGGGTGCACTTGCAGGTCCGATAAGCTCAGGTCTGAATGCAATAGGCTGCCCTGCCTTTATCATTGCACTCATCTGCGATGTTCTCATCAACTCACTCAGCTTTATCTTTAAGATGCTGGGCTTTGTATTTGGCGTAACTCTGGTATTTGGTCTGCTTGAAGAAGTCGGTGTTATGGCCCGAATCTCTTATGTTTTCGACAACACGATGTCTAAGCTGGGACTTCAGGGAAAATCAGTTATGCCTTTCCTTGTAAGCTTTGGTTGTACAATGGGTGGTGCCGCAGGTGCGCGTGTTATTGATAACTGGGGACAGAAGGTTTTGACAATCGCACTTGCCTGGGCTATTCCTTGTGGTGCTGCCTGGGCCGTTGTTCCAATGCTTTCTACTGTCTGGTTTGGAGCCGGTGCACCGCTCGTAATTGTTGCAATTCTTGCAGTGATGGTTCTTCATATGTGGATTACTTCAAAAGTATTCGGCCGCTCACTCGTTAAAAAAGAAGACCGCTGCGGTATGATTATGGAACTTCCTCCATATCACAAGCCACGCTGGGGAAGCCTTTTCCGCTACGTACTTGGCCGCACAAAGGACACCTTCTTCCGCGTACTCAAAGTAATTCTTCTGGTTTCATTTGTATTCTGGCTGCTCACTTACACAAGCTCTGGTAAAATGGATAATTCCATCATGTATAAGATTGGTCAGGCAATTGAACCGGTTACAAAAATCTTTGGTCTTGGCTGGAAAACCTTTATGGCCTTTATTGTTTCTTCTCTTGGTAAGGAAGGTGCAATTGGTGTTCTCAGCACAATCTTTACAGATCATAGTATGATTACAGTTGGAAGCACAGTTGCCGGTGGTGCCGTTGCAAACATCAACGAGCTGCTTGTGGCAAATGTTTCAAAGCCAGAGGCCCTTGCCTTCATCTTTGCAATTACCTTCAACATGCCGTGTATCGTTGCCCTTGCCGCAACTTATCAGGAAACTCACTCAGCAAAGTGGACAACATTGATTGCGCTTTACTACACTATCGGTGCCCTCCTCATTGCCTGTGTGGCTTATCATATTGGACTTTTGATCTGGTAGGGCGTTCCCGTCCGCCTTCGGCGGCCGGTCGGGCTTTGCGGGGTTCCGCTTTCGCTTCATTCTGGGGTAGTTTCGACAAGCGCAACCACCCCAGAACGCTTCGCGCCCCTCCAATCCCTAACGTTATAGGCTCGCAGGCGGGTCTATTGAGGTCTTAATGGAAGAACTGTTAAAATTATTATCTGACGGACGTTCTCGAACTATCGAAATGCTTGCCGGCGAGTTAGGCACAACTACCGACGACATTCTGCGCAAAATAGATTTTCTGGAACGTTCAAAAATAATCCGCCGCGTTGCAACCTCTTATCCTGAAAATGAGACTCTGCTCACGGCGGGCAAAAAACCGGCTCCGGTCTGTTCAGGACACTGTACGTCCTGCGCCGGCTGCTCACACGGAAAGGAAAAATCACACTGCGATTCCTGCATGCCAAAAGGCGGCTTTAAGAATATGGGAATCATGTGGGAGGTTATAAAATAATATGGGAACAACAATCGTAATTTTTGTCTTAGCAATCATCGTGGTATGCGCAATCTTCAGCATCAGAAAAAGAATTAAATACGGCTCTGCCTGCTGCGGCACCCACGATGCTGCGCCAAAGAAAATCAAAGTGAAAGATAAAAACAAAGCCCACTACCCTTACACCTGCACTCTCACCGTAGACGGCATGCACTGTTCAAACTGCGCCCGCCGTGTAGAAAATGCACTGAACTCGAAAGAGGGTGTATGGGCTAAAGTTGATCTTGAAAAGAAAAGTGTACTTGTGCGGGCAAAGAATCCTTTGGAAATATCTGAATTATCTAAAAGCATCAGTGATGTTGGTTACACCGTAATTTTTTAAGTGATTTTTTTTTAATCCTATCTAAATCATTTTTCCGACAAAATGATTATGCAAGTTGTTTTTGTCGGAAAAATTCAGGAAAATTCATAAGTTATATATAAAAAATTCCGACAAAATGGAAGAAACATTTATGTTTTGTCGGAAAAAAAACGGAAAAAGTAAGTTTAATCAGTTATAAGTATAGGGTTTATTCAATTATTTTCCGACAAAACTTGAATCCAGTAGAGTTTTTGTCGGAATTATTGGACTGATATAGATTTGGAAAAATCTTTTTTCCGACAAAAATCATAACATACTTTGGATTTATCGGAAAAAACTCGTTAAATCACCACCTGCGTTGCCACGACGAAGCCCGCCTGCGAGCTTGAATAAGCGACCGCAGGGAGCGTGCGCAAGGGCATGGAGCTGCGCCGAAGGCGGCCACCGCAAGCGAGTGAACTAACGTTAGTTAGTGAACGAGTGCGGAGGCTGGAGCGCCAGCGGAATTGCGGAACGCCCGACCCGAAGTGGTGGTTGAGCTTGTCGAAACCACCACGTAGGGATGCGCCCAAATATTTCTAATTTTTCTTAAATCCTGCGAAGGCTTTTATCATCAGGATAATTGCAAGCAGGAGAACTACAAGGTCTGTAATCAGCTGGGCATAGAAGACGCCCTTTACTCCGAGGCCTGCGACGTGTGGCAAAATAACAACGAGAGGCAGGAAGAGAACAAGCTGTCTTGCGAGGGCGAGAATCGAAGCACCGCCGGCCTTACCGATTGCCTGGAAGAAAGTAATCGAAAGAATCAGAACACCATAGCAGATATAGGCACCGAAAATTACACGGAGCATTGGAGCACCGGTCTGAACGATGGCGGCATCTGTAATAAACATGGAAAGCATCTTCACAGGGAAGCACATAATCGGAACGTAGAAAAGAAGTGCCTCGACGGTCGCAGAAATCATAAAGGTGCGGGTGAAGGCGCCAACGCGGTCAAAAAGCTTTGCTCCGTAGTTTGTACCGATTGCCGGCTGGAAGCCCTGGCTGATTCCCCAGAGAGGAATGAAGGCAAAGGCCTGAAGACTAAGGGCTGCACCCAAAATTGTCTGCCATTCACTGCCGCCCCACTTTGCGGCTGTGTTGTAAAGGATTGTCTGCTGAACCATAGACATAACCTGCATCAGCATTGCAGAAACGCCGACTCCCAAAACTGGCTTTACAAGCTTTCCTTCAAAGCGGATTTTGTGAATGCGGACTGTATCACTCTTCTTAATGAAATAGAAGAAAGACATGCACATCAAGACAAACTGAGAAATGATTGTTGCAAAGGCTGCTCCGAGAACTCCATTTTCTGCGCCGAGCACTTTGATAAGAATCGGGTCGAGAATGATGTTGAGGATGGCACTGGTTGCCATAATAATCATTGCTTTTTTGAGTTTGCCTTCGCCGCGCATAATCATGTTTGTTGACTGACCGAGGTTTACAAAAAGCGAACCACAGAAAACTATGCGGAGGTAGCGGACTGCCTGCTCAAGAACTTCGCCTTCTGCTCCGGCAAGTGTCAAAAGCTGACGTGTAAAAATCAAACCAACTACAATTACGATTGCAGAAAGAAGAGTTACAAAAGAAATAAGATTTCCCATTATGCGGTCAACGGTATCTTTGTCGCGTTCTCCGATTGCACGGGAAAGAACCGAAGCAGAGCCCTGCCCTATCAAAGTTGCAATTCCACTGTTGATGAGAGTAAAAGGATAAGAAACCTTTACCGCTGTCATTGCAACAGGGCCAACCATCTGGCCTACGAAAACGGCATCCATAAAATTATAGAGCCCTATAACAACCATACCGAGCACAGCCGGTACACTCAGAGTGAGCATTGTTTTAAAGACATTTCCGCTGACTAACATTTCGCGGGTATCCTGCTTATCACTCATAATAACCTCCAGTAACATTTTAATTTGTTAGTTATTACTAACGTATTTATAATACAAAAGTGGCAGGGGCGTCACTACTCTAAATTGCAGAAAAGACTCTATTCTGCAATTTACTTTTCATATAATGTTGACCTGTCGGCTGATTTCTGCGATAATTCAAAAACATTTTTCAAATAACTTCCATGGGGGAGTAGCTGGCGTTTCTGGGCTTCCAGATGCGTTACAAGTCAACATACTGGAATCTGAATTGCCGATGGACATAGGCAGTTCGATCCTGGCTTGCCTTAAATTGCGAGACTCATGATTAAGGACTCTTACTATGGAATGGAATCTTATCTTTTTTGTAAACAGCGTTCTGCTTGGCGTAGGACTTGCCATGGACGCCTTTTCAGTTTCAATTGCAAATGCCTTAAGTGAATCCTCAATGAGAAAAAGCCGCATGTGTTTTATTGCCGGCGTTTATGCTTTTTTCCAGTTTGCCATGCCTATGATTGGCTGGATTTGCGTTCACACGATTGTTGAATATTTTTCAAAGTTTGAAGTTTTGATTCCCTGGATTGCGCTGGCTCTGCTTTTGTGGATTGGCGGTAAGATGATTTGGGAAGCGGTGCATGGGGAAGAAGATGAAGCAGCAAAGGTTGCCGCAAAGCTGACTTTCGCTACCCTGATGATTCAGGGAGTTGCAACTTCGATTGACGCCCTTTCAGTCGGCTTTACAATTGCAGATTACGGATTGCTTATGGCGCTGGTTGCCTCGCTGATTATCGCCGGCGTGACTTTTGCAATCTGCATGACAGGGTTACTGATTGGTAAGAAAGCCGGCGACAAACTTGGTGCAAAAGCAACACTTGCGGGTGGCCTCATCCTCGTAGGAATCGGAATCGAGATTTTTGTAAAGGGGCTTTTCTTTTAAGTTTTACGCTATCAAAGAATTTGCTATCCGAAAATTTCTTCTGCTTTTAGGGCTGTCTGTCTGCGCTTCTCAAGAGTTTTTTCAAAAAGTTCTCTGGCAATTGCAGGGAACTTTTCGTAAACAACTTTAGTTCCTTCTTCAGTAATGCCGCCCTTTGTCGCAACTCTGGTAACCACATCATTAAAGGACATCTTTTTTGTAAGCATTAATTCGCCGGTTGAGCAAAGAGTATTCAGAACCATCGAAACAATCTGCTCTTCAGGAATTGATGTATGCTCGCGGGCTGCAGAACAAAGAACATCAAAAATAGAGGCAATAAAGCCCGGCATGCATGAAACTAGCTCCGAGCCCATTCCCATTTCATTCTCAGGAAGAAGAATCACATCTCCCATACATTTAAAAAGAGACTTGAGATTTGTTTTATCATCTTCGCCGGCCTTTTCATTAAAGCAGACCAGAGTCTGAGATTTACCGATTTCAGCGGTGAGGCTTGGAATGACTTTTGCCATTTTATGATTTATGATTTTCTCCATAGATGCAAAAGACACACTTCCATTTAAAGAGACAATCAAAGTGTCATCTCTTACAGATTCAGAAATTTCAGAAAGCACAAGTTTGATATCAAAGGGGCGTACACACATGATGACAACATCAACTTTAGATGCAAGATCAGAATTGCTTGAACAGACATTAATTTCTGGAGGCAGACTTTTTAGTTTTTCAATAGTTCTGTTATAAACATAAAGTCTGTTATCCTTTTTTTTCGATAATTTTTCAACAAGCATGCTCCCCATGCTTCCATAACCTATAATTCCAATATTCATTAATGTTCTTCCTTGTTTTATAAAGCCAGTTCTATGAGTTTTTTGATATGGATTTCCACTGCATCAAGACAAGGAAGCGGACAGTTATTCTGATTCAAAAGCAGTGGTAATTCCGTGCAGCCAAGAATAATTCCCTGGATTCCGTCGCGCGCTTCCATATTATTGATTATCTGGACAAACTCGACAAGTGTAGATTCTTTTACTATTCCTTTTTCGAGTTCTTCGAAAATTCGTTTTGCAATAAGCTCGCGTTCAGATTTCTCCGGAACGAAGACCTCTACACCGGCTTCAAGCAAATCTTTTTTCATGTAATCTTCTTCCATTGTAAAAATAGTTCCAAGAAGGCCTATTTTTTTGATGCCACGCTTTACAGTTTCTTCAGCGACAGTCTTTGGGATACTAACTAACGATAGTTTGGTATCCGACTTTCTCACAATTTCATCAAAAACAATATGCATTGTCACTGCTGTAAGAGAAACAACCTCGCAACCGGAAGCTTCCAGGAATTTTACCTTTTCTGCAAGATAGTCAGACAGTGCTTCGTAATCTTTATTACAAACATATTCCCAGGCACGCCGAAAGTTTACGCTTTCAATTGCAATATCAGGCATTGTCTTTTCGCCAGTCAAATTGTCTATCCGGGAATTGAGTTCCTTATAATACATTAAAGTAGATTCCGGTCCTGTGCCACCAACAAGTCCAATTTTTTTCATTATTAAATCCTCCAGACTTTTTGACTATTTCTTCTGCAAAACTGTGATTGCACCGTAGTGTAAAATATCAAACTTTTCTGGGGCAATTTCATCGAGGAGAGCACGATGTTCTGCATCCCAGCGGGCGAGCTCTTCCGGATTAAGTGAAGCGCCGATTCCACGGCTTGCTCTTACACGGCCGTGCCAGCTTTCTTTTGTGAAGGGAACATTAAGGTCGTATTCCTCATGATCGATTTTATCAAAATATTTATAGGCAATATCAGGCACCCAATTTTCATGGCGCTTTTCTCCACTACCAGACCATTTAGGGCTGTACTTCAAAATCATCTCTTCACTCTTGCCGGCAATTTTATCTTCATACGGGAGCCATGCCATATAAAGAATTACAAGCTTTCCTTTTGGCTTAAGCAAATCAGCTAAAACCGGCATAACCTTTTCGTGGTCAAAATACCAGAAGCACTGGCAGGCTGTAATTACATCAAAGCTTTCTTGTGGAAAATCAAGTTGCTCGGTCGCAGCGGCAATAAAATCAATTTTCATCCCGGCATCTGTCGCCAAGATTTTTGCCTGTTCAATCTGCTCCGGAGAAATATCTGTACCGGTCCACTCAGCGCCGTATTTATACATATTGCGTGGAACAACACCGGTTCCAGTTCCAAGATCCAGAACCTTCTGCCCTTTTACGCATAGGCCACGGTCTACAATTTTCTTATAAAACTCTTCCGGATAAATATCGCGGAACTTTGCATATTCCTTTGAGGTCTTTCCCCAGTCAAAGGCTTTCCCATCATCTATTCGCTTATCTCTGATTTCCATAGGAAATATTATAATTATGCTGTTTTTTTTGTAAACCAGCCCATCAGCTTTTGTGCAATAAAGATATTCACAAAAACAAGACATGCTCCGAGCGCCATAAAGGCTCCGGCAAAGAGCACAGAATCTTCAATGCACAAAAGGCACTTGCAGATAATCAGAGTGTTTACTGGCAGGCAGATTAAACTTGTTATGCAGGCCGGGATGTAGCGGCGGTAAATGCTTACCTGAATCAGATGAATGAAAAAGTGAAGGTCGCAGCCCAGAAAAGCCCCAAGCCAGAGATACCAGAGAAAATTGCGGTCTATAAAATATGCGAGAGTTGAAATTGCGATGCACAAAATGAGTTCTTCGTAAACGGCAAGGGCAAAACCTTCTGTGGAAAAATCCTTGTAACGGCGGAGGATAAAAGGAAAACGCTGCTGGAGTTCTGCGGTGTTCTGTCGTAAAAAGTATTTAAAGCCGATTATTTCTTCCATGTCATGAAACATAAAAATAATTGGAAAAAGCCAGACGTATTCTTTCATAAGACCTCCATGTAAGCGACTTGTCATTCTGAACTGTCTTTCGCAAGCGACATATCATGCTGAGCTGTCATTCGTAAACGACTTGTCATGCTGAACTTGTTTCAGCATCTGTTTTGTATTATATACACTTTATAATAGTTAGTCAAAACTAACACTATTTTTTTGAGATTCATACGGATAAAACACAGTAAGCGATGGATTTTATCCGTAGTATTTTTGATTTTTATTCATTCTTGTGTGGGTTTTCGGCTTTATTTACGGATAAATTGCAATCAAACTATGTTTTTATCCGTATTTATTAATTGTATAGCAGGGTATTTTAGTGAAAATACCTTGTTACGTACGGATAAAATTAAGTAGTTAGTAGTATTTATCCGTATGAATTCAGATTTTCTCGAATAAACACATCGACTCAAGACACTTTCATGCATAAAGCCTTGACTTTACTACGTATACGTAGTATTTTAACCCCACAGGAGGCTCTATGAACAGGTTTTTCCGATTCAATTTCACAAAAGATACTGCTGTCGCTCTTGGAGCGGGTGCAGTTATGATTTTTCTTAGTCTGATTATGCTTCTCTTTGGCGGGGACTCTTTAATTGATAAAGCCATGTCTTTTATTCTTCGCGACCTGCTTATGATTTTTGGTCTTGGGATCGTTTTTGTTTCGCTCTATGTCTGTAAAAAGGCCGGAAGCCTAAAAGCCCTTGGTTTTACAGGCCGAAAAAACACCTTGAGTCTTTTGCTTGATTTCCTTCTTGCGGCTGGTCTTCTTGCCATGTTTTTGAAAGATGAAAAACCAGCGGGGATTCTCGAAATTAAAAATCTTTATGCCGCCGCTTATATTCTGGTTGCGGGAATTTTTGAAATGACTTTTATTTACGGCTACCTCCGTGCAAGCTTTGAAAAAGCCTTTGGAATTATTCCTGCAATTCTTTTGACGGCGGCCTTTTACTCTTTTCATCATGCAGGCTTTCAGCCGGAGTTTTTACATCTCTTTTTTGTTGGTCTCATGTATTGTTCAGTTTATTACATCACCCAAAATCTGTTGATTATATTTCCTTTCTTTTGGGGTGTGGGCGCCTTGTGGGATGTGATTGTTTCATCGGAAGCGGGAGAGGAAATCAAAAATCTAGAGTCTTTTATCATTGCGCTTATAATTTTAGTTCTGTCTGTTGGATGGATTTTTATTTCTAAAAAGAGATTATCGGGTCAAGCCCGATAATGACATATTCGGAGCGATTATTATGTTATCTAAAACTTCAATCGTAATTTGCGGAATGCTTTTGCAGGGTGAGATGAATGCTTACGACATGCTCAAAATGATTGACAATATGAACATGCAGTACTGGCATCCAATTGGTGCGACTACGCTTTACGAAAGCTGCCTGCGGCTGGAAAAGAAGAACTATATTGAAGACACAGGCAAAGCGGATAACAAAGCAGTTTATCGCATAACAGAAGCCGGCCGCTCTGAATTGAAAGCTACAATCTGCACACTTTTTGAAAGAGTTGATTTTGATTCAGTATGGTTTTGTCTTGCAGTGATGTATTCGGGAATTCTTACGAAAAAAGAACTTGAAGAAGAAAAAGAAAAACGAGCGGCCCTTCTTGATGAATACGAAAAAGGAACTATTGAAAACCGTGACAAAATGCTTGCCGCAAAAGTTCCCTACATCGACATCTGTGCAATCGACCGGATGATTCAGATAATTCAGATGGAAAAGGAAACACTGAGGAAGCTATGAAAAATATAAAGGACTGTCCTTCCGAATATAATTCGGAATCTAAATTAAAGATGCTGAAACAAGTTCAGCATGACGATGAAACTGAACTTTATAAGAAACTCGGAGAACTTACAAAAAATAAAGCGGAATGGGAAAGCAGTATTTCTGATGTTGCAGCTCTGCTGGAATATGATTCCACAAAAATCCAGGCCAAGGTCTTGTGGCTGCTTGGCGAGATGGGACTGCAGCATCCGGAAAAAATCGGTAAGTGGGTTCCAGCGATTGCAGCGTTTCTGAACAATCCTGTCCCGCTGCTCCGTGAACGTGCTCTCAACGCTCTTGGAAGAATCGGCCGCGCAGACTTCAGTCTTATCAAAGCTTACTGGAATGATTTATTCCGTTTTGCAAAAGATGAGGCTCCAAATGTTAGGTTGAACTTTATCTGGGCTTCGGAAAATATCGCGACAAATACTCCGGAGGTTTATGCCGATTATATGGAGACTTTTGCCGCACTTCTTGCCGACTCAGACGACAAAGTTCGCATGGAAACACCGGAAATTTTCCGTGTTCTCGGGAAACGTAAGCCTGAACTCGTGGCTCCTTACATAGATCTTCTTTCAAAAATTTCTGAAAGCGACAGCAACCGGGTTGTAAAAATCCATTCAAAAGGCGCAATTAAAGCTTTTCAAAAAGCATCATTCTAGTTAGTAGTTGCTAACATAATAATAAAATGATATTATTTCAAATTGTTAGTTAATACTAACCTATATTTTGTATAATGAGGTAATATCATGTTAAACAAAGTTGCAATTGCAAATGTAATTGGCCGCGAAATCATTGATTCCCGCGGAAACCCTACTGTTGAAGTAGATGTAATTCTTGAAAACGGAGTGCTTGGACGTGCAGCAGTTCCTTCTGGAGCCAGCACAGGTGAAAACGAAGCACTCGAACTCCGCGACGGCGACAAGGACCGCTACGGTGGAAAGGGTGTTCTCAAGGCTGTAGAAAATGTAAATAAGATTATCGCTCCAGCCCTCAAAGGCTACAACGTTTTTGAACAGCGCAAAATCGATATGAAGATGCTCAAGCTCGACGGTACTCCAACAAAATCAAAGCTTGGTGCAAACGCTATTCTCGGCGTTTCTCTTGCAACTGCACAGGCTGCAGCAAAGGCTCTCAACATCCCGCTCTACCGCTACATTGGCGGTGCAAATGCTCATGTTCTTCCTGTTCCAATGATGAACATTATCAACGGTGGAGCCCACTCTGATGCTCCAATTGCCTTCCAGGAATTTATGATTCGTCCTGTTGGTGCTAAAAACGAAAAAGAAGCAATCCGCATGGGTGCAGAAGTTTTCCACGCTCTTGCCAAGCTTTTGAAGAAACGTGGACTTTCAACTGCTGTAGGTGACGAAGGTGGTTTTGCTCCTAAGTTTGATGGAATTGATGACGCTCTCGATAGCATCGTTAAGGCTATCAAGGACGCCGGCTACAAGCCTGGTAAAGATGTTAAGATTGCCATGGACTGTGCTTCAAGCGAGTTCAGCGTTGAACGCGACGGCAAGTTCTTCTACAACTACAAGCAGCTTTCAAACGGAACTCCAAAAGATCCAAACGGAAAGGAACTTTCTGACGACGAGCAGATCGCTTACCTTGAAGAACTCATCACAAAATATCCAATCGACTCAATTGAAGACGGTCTCGACGAAAACGACTGGGAAGGCTGGAAAAAGCTTACAGCCCGTATCGGCGATCGCTGCCAGCTTGTTGGTGATGACCTCTTTGTAACAAACGTTAAGTTCCTTGAGAAGGGAATTAAGATGGGAGCAGGTAACTCAATCCTCATTAAGGTAAATCAGATTGGTTCTCTTACAGAAACTCTGGAAGCAATTGAGATGGCACACCGCCACGGCTACACAACAGTTACAAGCCATCGTTCAGGCGAAACTGAAGACACAACAATTGCAGATATCGCAGTTGCAACTAACTCAGGCCAGATTAAGACAGGATCTATGAGCCGTACAGACCGTATGGCAAAATACAATCAGCTTATTCGCATTGAAGAAGAGCTGGGGGAGGCTGCAGTTTACGGTTACAAGAAGTTAAGATAAACACTCTAAAGATTTTTAAGTCCTATACGTCGAGTCAAGGCACGCTCACGCTTAAAGCCTTGACTTCGCCGTTTTGAGGGTTTGTATTAAACCCTCAATTATAATTTCCGCCCGGGTTCGTTGAGTTCGGGCGGATTTTTTTTAGGCTACAGTTTTTAATGTCTGATACTTTGTTATTATCTGATTGATAGAAAAACCTTCGTCATACCATTGTTTACATAATCTGCTGCATTCAGTAAATCTGCAGTGACAGTCTCTGGCCTTTTCTACATCAGAATAAGATTTCCAGCAGCCGCAGTATTTACAATCGTGGCCCTGGTGATTTTCAAACTCAATAACATCCTCTACCGGATATCCAAGGATTACCCCTACCTCATGAGGAAAACCTTCATTTTCAATCATACGGGAAAGCAGTTCCTCTACGAATTTAAAGACACTTCCTGTATGATAACCTTTTTCAGATAAATAAGCCTGAACAAAGACATCATCTAAAATCTTTCTACACCAGCAAACATTCAGAAGAAGAATGGCTGTGGAAGTTTCTGATATTTGAGCCGAAAAAAACATAAGTCCCTGTTTGAAAAAAGTATTTTTCCAGGACTCATACTTATCATTTTCAAAATCTTCATTTTTCACAAAGAACAAATTTCCAGGTTTTATATTACAAAAGGTTGGTGAACTTGAATGAACGATTATCTGATCGAAACTCATTTTTAAATCCTCAAAAAAAAAGCCGCCTGGCCATGACATAAACCAGGCGGCTCAAAATATATTTATTTTATAAGAGCCTATTTTATTGCAGCTGTAGCCCAAGCCTTGCACTGCTCTACATCTGCTTCTTCTGGAGTAAGATGAACCATAAGAGCTTCTCCTGCACTTACTGCACCAGCGTTGCTCAGGCGGTCATTCCAGTCACGAAGCCACTGGCCGTCACCCCAGTCATAAGAACCAAAGATTCCAACTTTCTTTCCGTTCAAAGAGCCTTCGATTCCTGAATAAAATTCTTCCATTGAGTCTTCAAGAACTTCATCTCCCATTGCAGGACTTCCAAGAAGAATTACATCACAAGCTGTAACAGCAGCCTTATCAGCACTGTCCGCTGTTCCAAAAACCACCTCTGCTCCCGATGCCTTACAAGCTTCATTTATTGCATTTGCCATTGCTTCTGTATTACCAGTTGTGCTGGCATATATAACTGCTACTTTCATATAGATACCTCGTTATTAATGTCTGTTAGTATTGACTAACTGTATCAGAATATATATTGTATTTATAAGTTAGTCAATACTAACTTATAAAATTTTTAAATTATTTTTCGAGGCAAAAGAAATGACAAAATTAGTTTTAGTTCGCCATGGCGAAAGTGAATGGAATAAGCTTAATCTTTTTACAGGCTGGACAGATGTAGAACTTTCAGACAAAGGACGCAGTGAAGCTGCTGCAGCAGGTCAGCTGCTTAAAAAAGAAGGTTACGATTTTGACATCTGCTACACTTCTTACTTAAAACGTGCAATCCACACCCTTAATGGAATTCTTTGTGAGATGGACAGAGAATGGCTTCCTGTAATCAAAACCTGGAAGCTGAACGAACGCCACTATGGTGACCTTCAGGGCAAGAACAAGGCAGAAGCAGCAGAAAAGTTTGGTGAGGACCAGGTAAAAATCTGGCGCCGTTCTTTTGATGTAAAGCCACCGGTACTCGCAGACGACGACCCTCGCTCAGCTAAAAAACAGGCAATGTACCGCGATGTAGATCCAAGCTTCCTTCCACAGAACGAAAGTCTTGAAACAACAATTGCCCGCGTAGTTCCATACTTCCTCGAAGAAATCAAACCTCAGATGAAGGCCGGAAAACGCGTAATCATAGCAGCCCACGGCAACAGCCTCCGCGCTCTTGTAAAGTATCTGGACAACCTCACTCCGGAAGAAATTCTCGAAGTAAATATTCCGACAGGAACTCCTCTGGTTTACGAGTTCGACGACAACTTCAAGGTAATCAAACACTACTACCTTGGCGACCAGGAAGCAATTGCCGCAAAGATGAACGCAGTTGCAAATCAGGGAAAGAAAAAATAAGGTTACGGAATGAACAATCAGATTATCGTTCCAAACGTTTATAATTCTTCTCCAGATGAATTCTTTGATGGCAGTGCCTATCTTCCAAGAGAAATAGGCGATCTTAAGCTGTTGCGTAAGGAATGTCGTAATCAGATTGTTTATTATGACTGGAATCTAAGTTTTAAAGATAAAACTTTTGCAAGCCGTCCGGATAACTTCGGGAAAGATGAGATTCAGATTATCTTCAACATTAATCAAAAAATTGACTGGCAGATAGACAGTGCCCATGAAACTGTAAACATGCTGCCAGGTGAGGTTTGTGTTTTCAGAAACAAGAATTACGCAACCTCTATGAATTATGAGGGAGATAAAAACTTTCAGTTCAAAAGTCTTCAGATGACAACTGATTTTTTTGAAACTCTTCTTTCCCGCTATTTTGATTCGGATAAAATCGAAATGGGAAAATCTCTTTTTCTCACACATGTAACAAAAACTGCCATAACAGCAGACATGTTCAAAGTTCTATCAGAAATTGACAGTGCAGAAAAATATCATGAGTTCAAGGGTGTTTACGTCGAAGCAAAATTGATTGAACTGATTGCCCTGGTTCTGCACGGAATTTTCTATAACAAAACTTCCATGATAGAAAGAAACAAAACTATAGCAGAAGGAAATCAGTCTGATATTGCTCAGATTGAAGCCCTGCACCACCGAATCCAATTTAATCCTGCAGATGATTACAAAGTTTCCAGGCTCGCAAAAAATCTTTCCATGAGCGAAAGCAAGCTTACACGGCTTTTCCGTTCTCTGTACGGAACATCAATTCATCAATATATACAAGACCAGCGTCTGGAAAATGCAGCACGCCTTATTTCCAGTAAAGAAGTAAATGTTTCGGAAGCTGCCCTGCAGAGCGGCTATACCAATATGAGCTGGTTTTCAAAAGAGTTTCAGAAAAAGTTTGGGCTTTCACCAAAAAAATATTCAATGATGAAAACCCCTGTTACTGAAAACTGTTAATTTTCTCCCGATTTTTAGTAGAAATCAACATTTGCAATAAATTATACTCTACACTAGTTAGTCACTACTAACTATAAAAAGTTATTTCGGAGGCCCTATGTTAAAATCTGTAGCGCCGTATATTGGAAAGTATAAAAAATATACGGTCATTGCGTCGGTGCTTACAACACTTGGAATTATTGCCAACGTAGCACCCTATTTCTTTTTGTATCAGCTGATTCTTCCGCTTACAAGACATCAGCTGCCGGACTTTCATTTTGTGGTGGTTCGCGTTTTATTGATTTTTGCATGTCTTGCTTTTTACGCAATCTCTTATACGACAGGCTTATGCTTTTCTCATGTGAGTGCCTATAACACGCTGAAAAATATCCGCATCTCACTAAAATCAAAGCTTGAAAATCAGCCTCTGGGAAACATCAAGGAAATGGGAACTGGTCAGATAAAGCGCGTTTTTACAGACGACATCGACCAGATTGAACTTCTGCTCGCCCACGCTATTCCAGAGGGAATTGCAAATCTTTTAGTTCCCCTCATTGTGATAATCGCAATGTTCATTGTAGACTGGCGCCTTGCACTTTTGACTCTTGCAATAATTCCTATAGGCGTTTTTGCAATGTCTATGATGATGAAGGCCGGAATGTCAAAAATGGGGGCTTATTACGAGTCCGCGAAAAAGATGAACAACACAATCATCGAGTATATAAACGGAATGGAGGCCATTAAAGTTTTCAACAAAGACGGAGATTCCTTCCGCCGATTTGGGGATGCAGTTCGCGGTTACCGTGATTTTACGCTGGCCTGGTATAAGGTCTGCTGGCCATGGATGGCAGTTTATAATTCCACTCTTCCCTGTCTGGCCTTTTTCACTTTGCCGATTGGAGCTCTTCTTGTTTTGAACGGCACTATAGATTTGAGCCAGCTGCTCTTAGTTTTATGCATGTCCTTTTCGATTGGTTCTTCAATTCTTCGCGCCCTCAGCTTTGGCGGAAAGATTCCTCAGCTGGATTACAAAATTGCCGAGCTCGAAAAGATGATGAATGGCGACGCAATAAAGCAGGGAACTCACAGCTTTGAAGGCAAGAATTATGATATTGAGTTTACTAATGTACGTTTCACATACAAAAAGAATTTGGCACACGGATTCGAAACGTCTAACGACGTTTCTGATTCAAATAAAAATGATTTTGCGTTAGCAAAATCGAATCCGTGTGACAATGAGGTTCTGCACGGTATTAATCTAGCTTTGAAGCAAGGAACAACTACTGCTTTAATTGGAGAATCCGGCAGCGGAAAATCTACCCTTGCAAAACTCCTTGTTCATTTTTACGACCTGGATTCAGGCAGTATAAAAATCGGCGGACAGGACATTACCGATATGTCAATCGAAGCCCTGAACAATCAGATTTCTTACGTTGCTCAGGAGCAGTTCCTTTTCAATACCAGTCTTTACGAAAACATTCTGATAGGCCGGCCAACAGCCACCCGCGAGGAAGTACTAGATGCCGCTCACCGTGCTCAGTGCGACGAGTTCCTTGCCCGCTTCCCTAAGGGAATAGACACAATGGCAGGTGACAGCGGCAAGCAGCTTTCGGGCGGAGAACGTCAGCGCATTTCACTTGCCCGTGCAATTTTAAAAAATGCACCTGTAATTGTATTAGACGAGGCTACCGCATTTATGGATCCGGAAAACGAAGAAAAGATGAACGCCGCAATTGCAGAAATTGTAAAAGACAAAACAGTAATCGTAATTGCCCACAGGCTTTCTTCAATCAAAAATGCAGATAAGATTTGTGTTCTTAAAGCAGGTAATGTAATTGCCGAAGGTACACACGAAGAACTAATGAAGAACTGCGAAGAGTTCCAGAAGCTGTGGGCCGCAAGCACGGCTGCTGCAAACTGGAAGATATAAGCGGGGGTCTTAGGGGGTGTCCCCCTAGGAGAGAGGGTAGCCCGCAACAACGTGCGGGCGCAGGGGGAGACTTCCCCCTCATAATAGAGGTATATAATGAAAAAACAAAATAAATCTATGATTTCGATGATGCATCGGCTGGTGGAATTTTGCGGAAAATACAAGGTTCCGATTCGTGTGTCTTACCTGCCGGGCTTTATTAAAGGCCTTGTGATGAAGTCTCCGCTTATGGCTTCTTTCTTTCTGGCCTGTGATTTTATGGCTGGCAGAATGACTAAAAAAAGCTGTCTTATTTACGGACTGATTATCCTCACCTGTGTGATTCTTCAGGCCCTAATGCAAAATATTACGGACCGTCTTCAGTCGGCTACGGGCTTTAAGGTTTTTGCTGACAAACGTATGGAGATGGGCGACCGCTTCCGTAAGCTTACCATGGGCTACTTTACCGAGGGAAACATTGGCAAGGTGAGCAGCGTTCTTGCAACCGACATGAACTTTATCGAAGAGAACTGCATGATGGTTCTGGAAGAGCTTGTTGGCATTATGATTTCGCAGGGACTTATGATTGCCTTTATGTTCTTTTTGAGCTGGCAGCTGGGACTCACTGCTCTTGCCTGCCTCCTGCTCGTAATTCTTTTTGGAAACATTACCACAAGAATTTCAATTTCACATTCTATGCTTAAGCAGAAAACCGCAGAAAAAATGACCAGTGCTGTTCTGGAGTTTGCGGAGGGAATTGGAATTATCAAGACCTTTAATCTGCTTGGAGAAAAATCAAAAGAAGTGAGCAGGCGCTTTGAAGAAAGCTGTAAAAACTCAATTGGTTTTGAAATGGCTTATGCTCCCTGGTGGGCTTCTATTCTGATTTCTTATGGAATCGTAACAGCCCTTACTCTTTTTGTTTCCGGCCTTCTCTCTTCAAAGGGTATGATGACTAATGAATATTTTCTTGGAATGGTGCTTTTTGCTTTTGATTTGTTTGCGCCAATAAAGGCTTACTACGGCAACATTGCCCGTCTTACAGTTACCGATGCTTGTCTGGACAGAATCGAAAGTGTTTTTGACGGTGCCGAAATTGTAAATGAAGGCAAAGAGACTTTGATGTCTGCAGAAGATGCAGCTCGCAAAGGGCTGTCTGAAATCTCTTATCAGAATGTTAGTTTTGCCTACGGTGATAAGGAGGCCTTGCATGGAATTTCTTTTGATGCGCAGAAAGGTCAGATGATTGCGTTAGTCGGTCCTAGCGGCGGGGGTAAATCTACAATCGCAAATCTTCTTGCCCGCTTCTGGGATGTAAAAGATGGCAGCATCAAAATCCGTGGAACTGATATCCGAGATGTTCCGGTTGCAAATCTTATGGATAACATTTCGATGGTATTCCAGAGAGTCTATCTTTTCCAGGATACGGTTTTCAACAATATCGCCATGGGAAAAACAGATGCCAGCCGCGAAGAAGTTATTGAAGTCGCAAAGAAGGCCCGCTGTTATGATTTTATTATGAAACTGCCGAATGGCTTTGACACCGTGATTGGTGAAGGCGGAGCTGATTTGAGTGGCGGAGAACAGCAGCGTATTTCCATTGCCCGCTGTATGCTCAAGGATGCGCCAATCGTAATTCTAGATGAAGCCACTGCCAGCGTAGATGCCGACAATGAACACTTTATTCAGGAAGCAATTTCCGAACTCTGCCGCGGCAAAACTCTGATTGTAATTGCTCACCGTCTCAACACAATCCGAAATGCAAACAGAATCCTGGTTATTAAAAACGGCCAGATTGTTGAAAGCGGCTCACATAAAGAGTTGATGGAAGCAAACGGCGAATATGCACTGATGGTAAGTAAACAGACAGCCTAGATTAATTGCTTGGGCGTTCCCGCCGTGTCTTTCAGCCACGGCGGTCGCTATGTTCCGGGTTCCGCTTCGCTCCAGCCTCCGCACTCGTCCGTTCGCAAAGCTCACTTCCTCGCTGCTCTGCACAGCGCAAACGCATAAGTAACTAAGAACGTAAGTGTTTATGTTTTTTAAAGACCATTACAATTATAAAAAGTACAAAATAAACGAAAATATCCCATAAATCAAATGTTCCAAGATTTTTACAGAAAAACTGTAGAATCTCCAAAAGTATAGCAATTATAAAAGCTACATAGTAATAAAAAGATTTTTCTAGTAGTGAAGTAAAAAGTAAGAATGATGAAAACCATAAAATATCAACAAGATAATTCTTAATAAATTTATTATTTATTTGTGCTGGTTTTATGATATAGAAATTAGGATAATACTGTCTTATGATTTTTGTGATTACAAGATTTTCTGTACCATGAATTCTAATAAAGATAATAATCGCTATAACAATCAAAAATAAAGCACAGAAAATCTTGTTATTATATCTTTCTACCATGAAGAATCTTTATTCATTTTATTCTTAAAAGATGCTGCTAAGACTTTCCATTCTACATCCATTTTGCTTAGAATTTCATCTGTTGGTGATACGGAATGAGGTTTATTTCTTCCTGTCCAGAAATTCGAAGTTTCAACAACATCCGATAAGTTCATAGATATTCTATATTTGTTATCTTTTACAGAGACTTCAACGGTTGTGTAAGTTGTATATTCTGAAGTACTTAAGGAAATATTTGAAACATATTTACCTTTCATAACGCCGGCTTCCTTATCTGAATATTGTAAAACAGAATCAGCATTATTAAATAAATCAACAAATACTAAATTTGCTTTTGTATATAAACGATCTTTAGAACCTGAAATTTCGACTATTTCTTCATAACCCTCTGGAAGAGTAGAAATATTTTTTGTTGAAGCACAAGCTAGAGATAATACAATGAATGATGCAAACAGTGTAACAGTTGCAAAGATAGTTTTAAATTTTTTCATGGTAAAATCCTCCTTTGTTTTATTCTTGATATCCCATGAGTGTTGTTTCGAAAACATGTTGGAAGATTTTCCTTATCAACGACAAGTGGCGCATTCGCTATCATCCTAACAACTATGCTAACCTCATCAACATAGTTTTCGTTAAATATTTGATTAGAAATCGTTTGCTAATCATTTCTGATATATTATATCATCACTAACCTTTTATTACAAACAATCACAGTTTACTAATCAAAAAAGGTTAGAATAATTTTTATGGGATTTAGAGAAAATCTTAAAGATGAATTGACTTTTAGAGATATTCAAACAAAAGAGCTTGCTGCAAAAACAGGAATCAGCCTTAATACATTGAATCATTATCTTGTTCAAAAATCTGCAAGTCCTTCCGCCGAAAACGCCGTAAAGATTGCAGCCGCCCTCGGAGTAAGTGTTGAATATCTTGTAACTGGTAAAGAAACTAATCCTAAAAATCAAAAAGATTTCTCAGATGAAACACAAGCCCAGGCTCGCCTTTATAAAAAATATCATACATTAATCCAAAAGGCAGAAAAGTTGACTAAAGAACAGATTGCGGCGCTGGAAAATTTTCTGGAGATGATTTAATCAAAATCATTATGCAAATTCAGTAAAAATGTGTTATATTAATAGTAATAGGAGGTATCAATATGTCAGATTTTGCTTATGATTATTTTAATTCAGAATTAGATAAACTTGATATTCCTTCTCTACAAGAAATTCTTGATAAAGTACAAAGACTTTTGCTTAATAAAAAGGCCGAACAGTCAGATAATGCTCAAATTGATAAAGCAGAAGTTGAACGTATAAACGCCGTATATTCAAAAATCCCCGAGAATGAACAGCTTGCATCCTGCCATGCATCAATGCAGACTATGTGGGAGGCTGTAAAAAATGACTCGTGGTGAAATATGGTGGATAGATTTTGGTCTCGCTTTTCCCGGAATGCCACAAGGCAGACGTCCCGGACTTGTAGTTCAAAATGATAATTTTAATGCAAGTAATATTCTCACAACCGTTGTAATTCCATTAACTACAAATACTCTTCTTGCAGAATATAAAGACAATATTTTTTTATCTGCAAAGATCTCTGGTTTGTCAAAAGATTCTGTTGTTATGACTCCTCAAGTTGGAGCAGTTCCAAAAGCATCTTTAACTGAAAAAGTTTCAAAGCTTTCACCAAGTATGATGAAAGAAGTAGAAAAAGCTCTGATTGATTTTCTGAAATTGTAAATTCAAACTCCTAAAAAAAATAACCCCGCATGGGTCACTGCGAAAGCAAGTGTGCGGGGGCTTGTTATTTAAAATATATCTGTAAAATCGAAAAATGTCAAAAACACAAGCGTTTTTATGGCTGTTTCGTCAAAAACACAATTTTCCAATGAATTGACCAATTATCAATAATTTGTTAGTATATGCTAACCTTTATTGTTAGTTATTACTAACTATTGGTAAAAGGAGTATATCTAATGGACGATTCAAAAAAGCTTAAAGGTAAAGACCTTATCAACATCGGTATTTTTACTGCAATTTATTTTGTAGTAATTATGGCTCTTGCAATGCTGGGCTTTATCCCAATCTTCATGCCTTCATATTCAATTCTTATGCCTTTACTTGGCGGCATTCCTTTCATGCTCTTTCTTACAAAAGTAAAGAAGTTCGGTATGGTCTGGATTATGACAATCATTATGGGACTTCTCATGTGGCTTACAGGAATGTCGTATTACGCTTTTGTAATCGGTATTTTTTCAGGCCTCATTGCAGAATTAATTTTGAAGAAGGGCGAATACAAGAGTGCAAAATGTGCTGTTCTTTGCCATGCAGTTTTCTGCTTCTGGATTGTAAGTAACTATATTCCGCTTTTCTTCTTTGCTGATAAGTATTGGTCTACACGTCAGAGTTTTGGACAGGAATACATTGATGCCCTTACAAAAATGTTCCCTAAGTGGATGTTCCCGGTTCATATTGTATTGTGTTTTGGATTTGGAATTCTTGGTGGTCTTCTTGGTCGTAAACTTTTGAAGAAACATTTCGCAAAGGCCGGAATCGTATAATAAGGAGGGGAAGGACTTCCCCTCGCTCCAGCCCGCGTTGCGGTCTTACGCTACCCCTTCTCCTAGGGGGCCGCAGCAAGCTGCTTACCCCCTAAAACCCCCGGTTTTACAATTATGGAAATCTTAAAATCATCAAATAAAAAATCACTATTGGATCCCAGAACAAAACTTATTCTCCTTGCCTTTGTCTCAGTATTCGTGCTTGGCAATGCCGGTGGAAATTCTGCAGGGGAATTCCGTGTGGCATTAAATTACCTGCCTCTTTTACTGTTACTCACTTGTGGCAAATGGAAACCGGTTCTGCTTTCAATAATCTTTTATTCATTAGCTTATGCTTTCTCCATGCTGGTTATGCCTCATTGCAAGGGTCTTTTGAATTTTTTGATTCTTGCAATGTGCGGAATTGTCCTTCGATTCATGCCGGGAATCATGACGGGGATGTATGTTGTTTCTACAACCACCGTCAGCGAATTCATAGCTGCTATGGAACACATGCATGTGAGTCAAAAAATTACAATTCCTCTGGCTGTTATGTTCCGCTTTTTCCCGACAGTTGTGGAGGAAGCTGCCAGTATTAATAAGGCTATGTCCATGCGGGATATTAAATTTGGCGGAAAAAAAGCCCTTAAGATGATTGAATACCGTCTGATTCCAATGATGACCTGTTCTGTAAAAATCGGTCAGGAGCTGAGCGCGGCTTCGCTTACCCGAGGACTAGGCGGCCCTGACAAACGCACAAACATCTGCAAAATCGGTTTTGGCTGGTGTGACGTTTTGACTTTTATCTGTCTTGGTGGCGGCCTTTTATTTGTGATTCTTCGTGCCTGTAAGGTGATTTAAATGATTGAATTAAAAAATGTGTCTTTTGAATATGGAAGTTCCGAAGGAGCGGCCGGTGGAATTGGAGAGGCCGTTTCAAATGGCAGCCTGTCAAATATCAATCTTCAAATAAATGAGGGTGAGTTTATTCTGCTGACAGGTGGTTCCGGCTGTGGAAAGACTACAATTCTCCGTCTCATAAACGGCCTTATTCCAAACTTTTTTGAAGGCAGTCTTGAAGGTTCGGTTACCGTAGACGGTTTTGATGTTAGTCACGCCGAACTTTATGACACCGCAAAAAGTGTCAGCACCGTTTTCCAGAATCCTCGTTCTCAGTTTTTTAATGTAGATACTACAAGCGAGCTTGCCTTTGCCTGTGAAAATCAGGGGATGGAAGAAAGTGAAATTTTACGCCGGATTGATAAAACCGTTTCAGAACTGCATCTTGAGCCCCTGATGAACCGCAGTCTTTTTGATCTGAGCGGCGGTCAGAAGCAAAAAATCGCCTGCGCCTCTGTTGCAGTTACAGGAAATAAAATAATTCTTCTTGATGAGCCAAGTGCAAATCTTGATTTGAAGACAATTGACGAGCTTGCCAGCCTCCTTAAGAAATGGAAGGCCGAAGGTAAAACAATAATCGTTGCAGAGCACCGTATTTCTTATCTCTGGGATTTAGCAGATAGGACGGTAGTTTTGAAAGACGGGCAGATTGTTCAGGAACTCAGCCGTACTCAGATGGATAAGATCAGTGAAGAGGAATTGCACGCGCTGGGACTGAGAAGTGCAAGACAAACTCAAACTAAAAAAAGATTTTCTATTCAAAATGATAACAACAGTCTCACACTTAAAAATTTTAAATATAAATATAGAAATGGTTATCTTGCCCTCAATATTCCTTATCTTGAAATTCCTCGGGGCAAAATCACAGCCATAACCGGAAACAACGGCGATGGTAAAACTACCCTGCTCAACTGCCTCTGCGGTCTTGGCCATCGTTCAAAAGGAACTCTCATCTATAATGGCAAAACTTACAAAGCCAGTCAGCGCCAGAAACTGATTTACTTTGTAATGCAGGATGTAAATCATCAGCTCTTTACAGAAAGCGTCTTGGACGAAGTTCTCATCAGCCAGGCAGAAGAAAACGAAGAAGAAGCCCGCCGCATTCTCGCAACTCTCGACCTGGAAGCCTTTGCAGACCGCCATCCGCAATCCCTTTCAGGTGGCCAGAAACAGCGTGTAGCCGTAGCTTCTGCCATAGCAAGCGGCCGCGATATCATGCTTTTTGATGAACCAACCAGCGGACTGGACTATACCCACATGCTGCAAATCGGAGAAATTCTTCACAGCCTCAAGGACCAGGGAAAAACGGTAATCGTAGTTACCCACGACCGCGAACTCATAAAAGAATGCTGCGATTGTGAAATCTGTCTGCACGATTTTAATCAGATAAATCCGGCAGAAGGAGAGATAAATGCCTAAGTTAAAACTAAATCCCATTGTCCTTATCGTTATTAATATTCTGGCGCCTTCAATGTATATCTTTTTGAATGGCAGCTTCTTAAAAATCTATCTTGTTATTTTTGCAACAGTTCTTCTGCTTGCAATGGGCTGTTATAAAATCTTTCTGATAACTGCCCTTGTGTATGCAGGGATGGAAGGAATCATAATGCTTAGCAGTATTTTTCATCCGATAGAATCCTTTGCACTTTTTCTTGTAGTACTGCAGCAGTCGGTACCATGCTTTGGTCTGGTATTTGCACTGATGAAAAAATATTCGTCTGCGGAACTACTTTCCTCACTCGAGACTATGCGTATCCCGCGAACACTGGTTGTAGCAGTTACAATCACTCTGAAATACATTCCAACCTTTGCCCGCGAGTTCAAATATATCCGGGAATCTATGAGACTGCGCGGCATTCCTTTTACCCTGCGTCGTCCTGTAAAAAGCTTTCAGTATTTTGTAGTTCCACAGCTTTTCAGATGTGCCGCTCTTTCAGAAGAAGTTACGGCTGCCGGCCTCGTTAAGGGAATTGATGCGCCTATAAAACGCACTTCCTACTTTGAACAGAAATTCAGATTTACTGATGCTTTGATTCTTGTCCTCTTTATAGCAGGACTCATCGGAGGTTTTGTATGGTACAAAAAATAATGAAAGCCGACAAGCTTTCTTTTGAATATAAAGATTCCAGCGAAGGAATTCATGATATCAATTTTGAAATCAACAAAGGCGAAGTGATTCTGCTTACCGGAAACAGCGGCTGCGGAAAATCCACCCTTCTCAGATGTTTGAATGGATTGATTCCTGCAATTACAGAAGGTGAATTGAACGGTCAGCTTTCTATCAATGATAAAAATTACAGCACGCTTAAAATGCATGAGCTTAACCGCGAGATTGGTTCTGTATTCCAGAATCCCCGCTCTCAGTTTTTTACAGACAATACTACAAGCGAACTTGTTTTCCCAATGGAAAATTACGGTTATTCAAAAGAGCAGATGAAACAAAAGCTCAGTGACCTTATAAAAACTTTTGGTCTTGAAAAGCTGATGGATAAAAATATCTTCCTTCTTTCAAGTGGCGAACGCCAGATGGTAGCCCTTGCTTCTGCCCTCACGATGGACCAGCAGGTTGTTCTTTTTGATGAACCTTCTGCAAATCTAGATTATGGAAATGCAATGAAGCTTGGCCAGATTATCAGCTGGCTGAAAGATCGCGGAATTTCAGTAATAGTTGCAGACCACCGTTTTTATTATCTAAATGGAATCATAGACCGGGTTTTCTTTATAGATAAAGGAAAGCTTAATATTTACGACAGCGAAGAGGCCTTCAAAAAAAGCGGTTATGATACCCGCAGTTTTAATATTTTTTCACTGGATGTTCCTTTTGTTGAAAAACTCCCTGATTCAGAAAAATCAGTTTGCGCCAGCATAGAAAATGCTGCCTGGAAAAATATATTGAAAGACGTAAACCTTCAGATAAAAAAAGGCGAAGTTACTGTTCTTGTGGGAAATAATGGTGCCGGCAAGACGACACTTGCAAAGCTTTTGTGCAAAAGTATTAAGCCAGATTCCGGCTCAGTAAAAACAAAAGATCTTCCTTTTTTCATCATGCAGGATCCAGACTATCAGCTTTTTGGTACTTCTGCAGAAAACGAACTATCGTTAGTTAGGAAGGATTCAGCAAAAATTAACGAAACTCTTGAATATCTTGGGCTTGCTGAATACAAAGATGCTCACCCATTCGAATTAAGTGGCGGACAAAAGCAGCGACTTCAGATTGGTATGGCAATGCTTTGCAACCGCCAGCTGATTATTTTTGATGAGCCTACCAGCGGTCTTGATGTTGCTTCCATGCAGAAGGTTTCAAAAGAGGTCATAAGTCTTCGCCAAAATGCTGGAGTTCTTGTAATCTCCCATGACTATGAATTTATCCGCCATGTTGCAGACAGAATTGTCTTTCTGAATGACGGAAAAATTGAAAAGGATTTTATTTTATCTTCCCAGACTCTCGGGGAGCTGAATGAAATATTTAATAAAATGCAAAAGGATTCAGCGGGTGCTGACCTGATGCCAAAGGAGCGTAACTATGCGTAAACTCAACATCAAAGATGTAGTAATGACCGCCTTGCTGACGGCATTATATATGGTTTTCTACATGCTTGCCAGCTGTATCACAATGGTACTTGGACAATTCGGACATGCAATCAGTCCTGGAATCTGCGGATTTTTGACTGGAGCTGTAATGTTCTTTGTTACCCGCAAGGTTGGTAAATTTTTCCAGTTTACAATCATGCAGGCAATCTGTATGTTGATTTTCTCTATCATGGGAGCCGGATATCTTCCATGGTTCATTACTTCAATGGTAGGAGCAATTATCGCAGACCTCATTGCTTCCCGCGAAGAAAAGCCTGCAGTATGGAAGGTTGCTATTGCTTCAGGAATTTTCCATGTAGGACAAGCCTGGGGAACAATGGTTCCAAGCTGGTTCTTCCTCGAAAGCTATAAAGCTGAATGGATTGGCCGTGGTCAGACACCAGAGGCTATGGATCAGATGATTCGCTTTACTTCCGGCTTTATGGGAGTTGTTTCTACCCTGATTGTTTTTGCCCTGGCCTTTGCAGGAGTATTCCTCGGCTGGCTGATTTTAAGAAAACACCTAAAAGAAAATAAAAAAGTAGAACCAAATACATAATATACCTCCTTGAATTTTGCCTGGTACGAAAGTATCAGGCTTTTCAAGAGATATATTGAAACACTGTTTCAAACATACGGTGGTTGAGTAGGCCAGAGGCCGTATCGAAACCACCTTTTTCAGGAGTAAAAAATGAAACAAAAATCCAACCTGCCCTTTTTGATTCGTTCAATGGGGCCCTTCAAAATCACAATGGTATTCAGCATTATTTTTGCAGCCTTTTCTGCTGTGGAAAATATTTATGCTTACACCTACGTTTACAAGATTGCACAGGAACTTATTCTGAATGCGAGCAATATAAAATCCGTAAATGCAAGCCTCCTTGCTGAATATGGCAAAGGCATTGTTTTTGCCGTTTGTGCCGCCTATGGTCTTTATGGCATTTCTCTGCTTTTTTCTCACATCACAGCCTTTAACACGGTAATGCGTCTTAAGAGAAAGATGATAAATCATATTGGAGCTTTACCGGGCGGCTTTCATGATTCTAATCCCAGCGGAAGTCTTCGTAAGCTTATCGAGAAAAACACTGATGCCACCGAAACCATGATGGCCCATCAGATTCCAAATACTACCATGTCCATTGTTCTGCCTCTTGCCTTTGTTGTGTTTATGTTCCGTTACAGCGTCCTGCTTTCTGTGGCCTGTCTTATTCCGGTAATTATTGGTTTTGTGCTTTTGATGGCAATTATGATGGGAAACGGCGGTGAGTTCGTTCATAAATATCAGCAGGCTTCAAAGGATATGTCCAACGCGGCTGTTGAATATGTTCGCGGCATTCCAGTTATGAAAACATTCGGGCAGACAGCGGATTCTTTTTCCCGCTACAAAAATGCGGTCAACGGCTTTTGTGATTATGTTTACAAATTTGCAATTTCCATGATGACGGCTGACAGTCTTTACAACACTGCAATCAACAGTGTTTTTTATGCCCTGGTTCCTACCGCCGTCTTCCTTTTCAATAAGGGCGGAAATACAATGAACCTTATCTGCTCCTTTGTTTTCTTTGCTTCGATTATTCCAATGGAAGTTACGATTCTAAAACGCATTATGGGAAACTCTTCTGAATCGATTATTGTTGATGAAGCCATGGAAAGTCTTAAAAAGATTTTAGATGAAAAGCCAATGGAATACAGGGGAAATGCAAAGCCTGCAAACTTCACTTTTAATTTTAAGAATGTAAGTTTCCGTTATGCGGAAAATCTTCCGCTTGCTTTGGATGGAATTAATCTTGAAATCCCTGAGGGAAAAACTACAGCTCTCGTTGGAATGTCCGGAGGCGGAAAAAGCACCATAGCTTCTCTGGCGGCCCGCCTCAGGGATGTTACACAAGGCCAGGTTTTGTTAGGCGGAGTTAACATCAAAGACATCAGCGAGAAAGATTTGAATGATTATATCAGCATTGTCTTTCAGGAAAACAGTCTTTTGAAAATGACTATTGCAGAAAATGTTGCCCTGTATAAGCCGGATGCCAGCCGCGACGAAATTTTACGTGCCCTGCACCTGGCCCAGTGCGATGACATTCTTGAAAAGCTCCCGGATGGAATTGATACCATGTTCGGCTCAAAGGGAGTTTATCTTTCGGGCGGTGAAATTCAGCGAATTGCGATTGCCCGTGCCATCCTTAAGGATTCTCCTGTAATCATTCTTGATGAAGCAACAGCCTTTGCAGATGCAGAAAATGAATATCTGATTAGAAAATCCTTTGAAGAGCTTTTGAAAAACAAAACGGTAATTATGATTGCCCACCGAATGTCTACCGTCCGCAATGCAGACAAAATCTGCGTTATTGAAAACGGCCGGATTATTGAAGAAGGAAATCATGACAGCCTTATGAAACTGAAAGGAAAATATAAAAACATGGTCAGCGAATATTCAAAAGCAGTCAGCTGGAAAATCGGAAAAGAGAAAAAGGAGGAAGTTCATGCTTAGTATATTAAAAACTCTTACAAAAAATGGCCGCCGTGCAATTTATAAATCTTCTGTCTGGCTTGCAATTTTTCAGATTGTGGCGATGCTGCCTTTGATTTTGATTTATCAGACAATCAGCAAAATGTTTGCGGCCGGTACCAGCGGAAATAAAATTGATTTTTCTTATCTTGTAATTTTTGGAATCGGCACACTTCTTGTTCTTGCCTTGTATTTTGCCTATAGAAAAATGTACAAGGAAAAATATTTGAGCGCATCAAAAGAAAACCTCACTTTAAGAATGGGAGTGGCCGATAAGCTTCGCCGACTTCCGGAAAGCTTTCTTTCCAAGCATGACTTAAGCGACCTCACTTCTACAATCATGGATGATATCGGAATTATCGAAGGTATTCTTGCAAATCAGCTGACAGAATTTATCGGCGGTTTTATTGGAATTGGGGTAACTGTAGCTGTCCTCTTTTTTGTGAATGTAAAGATGACTCTTGCCTTGTTTTCAGTTCTTCCGCTGGCCACTCTTGCAATGGCTCTATGTGATCCTATTTCAGGTGGAACTCATCAGAAAAACCGAAACCTGAAGCTTGCTATTACAGACGGCATTCAGGAATATCTGGAAAACATAAAGGTTCTTAAAGCTTCTGGAAACATTGCAAAATATCAGAAAGGTCTTGAAAAGAAAATGAAGCGTCTGGTTCCACACCTTGTTCTTTTTGAGTTTCTTTCCGGTATGAGTGTTTCCACTGCTTACAATGTTCTCAGAATGGGAATTGGTGTAGTTGCGATTGTAGGTGCCCGGCTGCTCGTTACAGGGGAAATCAGCGCAGCGGTTTACATTGTTTTCATGCTTTTTTCTGTCTGGGTATACGAACCCCTTTCTTATACCTGCGAACATCTTGGAGCTGTAATTGCTTCTAAGGTTGCTTCCAGAAGAATTAAAAATATCAGAGACTATCCGGAACAGACTGGCTCGGCTGATATTGAAGCAAAGAATTATGATATTGAGTTTAAGAATGTAAGCTTTACTTATAATAAAAATGATAAGCCGGTTCTTCAAAATGTTTCTTTTACTGCAAAGCAGGGTGAATATACAGCCCTTGTTGGTGCTTCAGGAAGTGGTAAATCTACAATCTGCCGCCTGGCAGCCCGCTTCTGGGATAATGATTCAGGCGAAATTTTAGCAGGCGGTCAGAATATAAAAAATGTCGCACCGGAAAATCTCTTTAAGCTTTTCTCAATTGTCTTCCAGGATGTAACGCTTTTTAATGATACAATTTACAACAACATTCTGATTGGAAATAAAAATGCTAGCCGCGAGGAAGTTTTGAAAGCAGCTGAAATGGCTCAGTGTATGCCATTTATCGAAAAGCTCCCTGATGGGATTGATACAGTTCTTGGTGAAAACGGACACACCTTGAGTGGTGGTGAACGCCAGAGACTTTCGATTGCGCGGGCACTTCTTAAGAATGCTCCAATAGTTCTCTTAGATGAAAGTACCGCCTCAATTGACCCTGAAACAGAAACGAAGATTCAAAACGCAATTGAAAAACTAACTAACGGTCGTACGGTTTTGATGATTGCGCACAGATTGCGCTCAATCGTAAATTGTGACAGAATCATTGTGTTGGATGAAGGAAGAGTTGTCGGCAACGGCACTCATGATGAACTGATGACGAATTGTAAAGTTTATAAAAAGTTATATACATTGCAGAGTGAATAAGGAAATATAAATGGCACAAAGAATTATTGGAGTTACAAAAAAACTGATAGAAGCAGCGAGCCGGGAGTTCTTAAAAAACGGCTTCGAAAACTCTTCCGTCCGCACAATCGCCCAAAAAGCCCAGACTTCTCCGCGTGCCATTTATACCCGCTTTGAAAATAAAGAAGCTCTCTTCGAAGCGGTAATAAATCCCGCCTACTCAGATTTTATGGAGCTCTTCAAAAATGACAAAATAATTTACTGGGAAAACGCAGAAAAAGGCCACCTCCCCGAAAAGCCGGAAGAGTACTACATAAAATATCTGGACTTTGCCTATAAGCACAAAAAACAATTCCAGCTTCTGCTTACCTGCGCAAAAGGCAGTCGCTTTGAAAGCTTTACAGAAAAGCTTGCCCAGCTGGATCTTGATTTCCTGCAGACTCACCTGCCCCGAGTCCTCAACAATCAGAAAAATCTTTCCTCTGATTTACTTAAGAACTGGGGTATCAGTGACTCTTCACGAAAACTCTTTTTCGAAAACATAACTTATTCTTTTTACCAGAATCTTTTCATTCCTTTTATCAAAGAAATGACTTTTGAAGATGCTAAGGATTATATAATCAAGCTTACACAATTCTATTCTGCAGGAGTTTCAAAAATGTGATAATTTTTTATCAACCTACTTGACTTATAGTTAATAATATCGTATTCTATATTTGTTAGTTGCCACTAACAAATATGTCATGTTTTTTTTAAACACTTTTTGCTCTTATAAATTTAATAAAGTTTGTTGTTAATCTACTAAAGAGCCGTTCAGTCCATTTGAGAACGGCTCTTTTCTTTTATATTCTTTCGAGTTTTAATCCGCACTTTTTAAGAAGTTCTTCTACAGTTCGACAGCCTTTTTTCTGAGCAGCAAGATTTACAATAAGGCCGCAGGTTCTTGAATCTTCCAGTGCATCGTGAGCAAGGTATTCTATTCCGAATTTCTGGCCGAGAAAGGTTAATGCATGCTTTTCCAGCTCTGGCCAGATTTTTTTTGAAAGTTGTAGTGAACAAAAATAATTATAGCCCGGCAATTTATGATGATAAAAATTACAGGCATCCCAGATTACACTCATATCGAATTTTGCATTATGAGCTACCAGAGGAAGGCCCGGTGTTTTTTCAATAAATGGGATAATTTGTTGATCCCAGACTTCAGGAAACTTAGGACAATCTTTTACATCAGCATAAGTAAGGTGATGAATCTTCTCTATCCATTCCTGAACAAAATAATCTGTAGGAGGACAAATACGTTCATAGATATTATCAGTTTCTTTACCATTTATATAACGAACCAGGCCAACAGAAATTGCACTACTCCCATATTGATTGGCAGTTTCAAAATCTATGGCAATATAGTCCAGGCTTTTTTCCTGCTCCGGCTCATCATCAAATAAAGAAAGTTGAAAACTATCAGACATAAGTATCTCCTTTTATTTCATCATTGCATGTAAATCTGCAAAACGGCCCTTTTCATCTGTGTGGGCTTTATTGTGACGGGCAACCTGTGCAATTCCCCTCATTTCTGAAAGGTTATGATATCCATGACTCTTCATAAATGTACGAAGTCCATTTTGAATATCAAGAGCAACATTAGGATTTGTAAACTTGGCCTGCCCTATTTCTACGGCACTGGCACCTGCCATAATAAACTCAACAGCATCCTGCCAGGTACAGATTCCTCCAATGCCAACTACTGGCACTCTCTGCTCTGCTGGCAGCTTATTGATTTCCTGCACAACATCGTAAACAATTCGAAGAGCCAGAGGCTTCAAACCCGGACCAGAATATCCTGCATGAACATTATTAAAGAAAGGCTTTCCTTTATCAATATCAATTGCAACTCCGTGAATCATATTTATTAAACTGATTGCATCGGCACCGGCTTTAATGCAGGCAATTGCAATAGGACGGTTATCAGCCGCATTTGGAGAAAGCTTTACCATAAGGGGCTTTTTTGTAACTGCACGAACGGCTGACACACAATAATAAGCAGTGTCAGCACTCATTCCCCAGGCAAGCCCCGCCGCCTTAATATTGGGACAACTGATATTCAGCTCAATCATATCACAGTCTGTCTTATCCAGGAGCTTTGCACCTTCCACGTAAGACTCAATATCACTTCCGGCAAGATTTGTGATTACAACAGGACCAAGACCAATCATACCGGGAAGAAGATTTTCTATGTAATAAGGAATACCAGGATTTTGAAGACCAATGGAATTCATATTTCCACCGGCAACCTCAAGACTGCGCTCCCCATGATTTCCCTCGTGAGGCTCAAGAGTAACCCCCTTAGAAACAATTCCGCCCCAGGCAGCTACATCGCTTACCCCGCGAAAGTTCTGACCAAAGGCAAAGGTTCCTCCGCTTGCGATTGTAGGATTTTTAAAGTGAACTCCTGCTATATCTACGCTCAGGTCCGGTTCTTCATTTGCAGCAAGCGGCTGGCGACGAGGCGTTGGCGGATCAAAAATAACTTCGGTGGCGTCAAAGACAGGACCGTCCTTACAGCAGCGCTTAAGTCCCTTTGTAGTTTCAATCGTACAGCCAAGACAGGCGCCAAGACCGCAGAGCATTCTGTGTTCCATGCTGATGTAACATTTAATTCCAAGCTCGGCGGCCAGCTTTTGTACATAGACTAGAGCCGGAGTTGGACCACAGGCAAGTATCAGCTCGTAACCGGCAGACTGCACGGCTTCTTTTGTAAGGGCACATGGCAGCATACCGCAACGCCCGCAGGAGCCGTCATCGGTGGTAATTTCAAGCCGGTTTGCATGAACTCTTTCCAGCCCGTATGAACCGGATTTAAAAGCCGCATAAAAATCATAAGAGCCATCTGGGAGACTGGATGCGAGATTTGCAACAGGAGCAACTCCGATTCCTCCTCCCACAATGCAAATTTTTGCATGTCCCTTATTTTTTTCTGCAATCTCCCGGCACTCTTCCAAAGGCCAGGGAGTTCCAAGCGGTCCTATTACAGAAATATCATCCCAAAGAGTCATATGGCAAAGCTCGCCAGTTCCTCGACCTTTTTCAAGAATCATAAACTGGACAAGAACTTTCTTTTTCCCCTCGTTGCTGGTCCACTCTTCGGAATGATAAACGCTGATGGGTCTGTTATAGTGAACAGCGGATTTAGCACTTCGAATCAGATAAAACTGACCTGGCTTTGGAACTGCCTGATTCGGCCGCTCTAGTTCAATCGTCGTTTGTAAAAGATAAACATTGGGCTGGCCTTCAATCTTTTCCAGACGCTCAACCTTTGTCTTTCCAAAAAACTGTAAGCCTTTTCCACTCTCATCAATCTCTGCTAAATCCATAACTGTTCACCTTCCCTATTTTAATCCAGATATTTATCCGCGAAAGAGGATGTTGTTTACAACTCCTTCGAGGTATTCCTCGCGGCCTGAACCTGGATCAGATGGCTTTTTCATTTCTGCGGCACGGGCAGCAAGCTCTTCCAAAGTTGTCTGCTTGTCGCGGATCTTCTTACCAATTCCACTTTCAAAGCTTGAATACTTTTCTTTGATAAAGCCGTCAATTCTGCCATCCTCAATAATTTCTGCAGCCTTAATAAGACCGAGGGCAAAAGTATCCATTCCCATGATGTAAGCATGGAACATATCTTCGAAAGTATTTGAAGGACGGCGGTTCTTTGAGTCGAAGTTGAAGCCACCTGTAAGACCACCGGCCTTGAGAACTTCGTACATGGCGAGAGTTGCGTCGTAAACATTCCAAGGGAAGTTATCTGTATCCCAGCCAAGAATTGGATTTCCCTGGTTAGCATCTACAGAGCCAAGCATTCCGTTTATGCGGCTGATGCAAAGCTCGTGCTGGAAAGTATGATTTGCAAGTGAGGCGTGGTTAGCTTCGATATTCAGCTTAAAATCTTTATCAAGTCCATACTGACGGAGGAAGCCGATTGCAGTTGCGGCATCAAAATCATACTGATGGCTCATCGGCTCCTTTGGCTTAGGCTCGATGTAGAAGTCCCCCTTGAAGCCGATTGAGCGGCCATAATCAACAGCCATGTGCATAAGGTTTGCAATATTTTCCTGTTCAAGTTTTACGTCTGTATTGAGAAGAGTTTCGTAGCCTTCGCGGCCACCCCAGAATACATAACCGCGGCCACCAAGCTTTACAGTAATTTCAAGAGCCTTCTTTACCTGAGCAGCGGCAAAGCAGTAAACGTCAGCAGAGTTTGTTGAACCTGCACCGTTCATAAAGCGAGGATTACCGAACATGTTTGCAGTTCCCCAGAGACACTTAATGTCGGTTCCCTTTGTCTTTTCGAGGATGTAGTCTGAAATTTCATCCAGGCGTTTGTTTGTTACGTTGATATCATTTGGATCTTCCGGAACCAGGTCAACATCGTGCCAGCAGTAGTATTTGATTCCGAGCTTTTTCATAAACTCGATACCGGCATCTACCTTAGCTTTTGCATGCTCCATAGTACCCGGAGTCTGGCCAAAAGACTTATCCGCAGTGCCCGAACCGAACATATCAACTCCGTTTGCGCCAAGGTTATGCCACCAGGCCATTGCAAAAGGAAGATGTTCACTCATCTTTTTTCCCATGATTGTCAAATCAGGATTGTAATACTTGAATGCCCATGGATTTTTGCTATCTTTTCCTTCAAATTTAATTTGAGGGATATTCTTAAAAAACTCGCTCATTTTGAGCCTCCTATTTTTTTATTATGTTAGTTTTGCCTAACTCTATAGTTGTTAGTATACACTAACTTTTCAAAATAAGGAATAGCTCATTATGCTTGAAGTAAATACCTATAGTTTTATTTATTAATAATTTCCATCTTGAAATCGCAGCAATCCCCGCCGGTACCGAGAGTTTTAGTTCTGGTAAACTTTAAGCCCGGTAAATTTCCGTACGTGTAAATATCGTTATTACAGAAAAGTTGGGTAAGTTCCGGGCAACCAAGCTCTGTAAGATATTTGTTATATGGGCACTGTGTGATATCCATGCGAAACTCACCTTTCGGGCAGTCATAAAAAACATTCTTAAAACCTGCTGTTTCGCCAAACATTTTACGACTTACTGAATCCCACATTTTCAGAAAGAATTTTTTGAAACCAGGAATTCTAGTCATTTTGGCAAGACTTTCGCCGGTTTTCATAGATTTTTCTTTCATTGAATTTTTCATGATTTCAAAGGCTTTATCAGGAGCTTCTTCCTTAAGCGAAAGGTAAATTGCAGCGGAAGGAAAAATAAAACTGTCTGTGTGGGCAGCAATTCCTTTAGGAAGCTCTCCGTAGCTTGTGAAAATGGTATCAAGTTTTTCCTTAGACTTTTGCCAGACTCTTGCAGTCTTGTTACCAGGAATCTCTTTTTCGATTTCATTTTTCAGGAAGGTCTTACTTTCCAGTATTTTTTCTGCTTTTGTCATTTTTTATTTCCTCACACATTCTGCATAAAATAAATCTATTCGTCCAGGAACAATTTCACTTGCGGTGATTTTCCAGCCCTTGCTTTCGATGAAAGTTTTGAATTCTTCGGCAGTCCACTGGTGGGCAAAATGTATTCCAACGAGTCTGAGGATTTTTGCCCAAATGTTTTCCTTTTTCTCAGCTGAACGATGAATGAATGTCGGACAGATAAGAAGTCCGCCATCTACCAGCACACGGTCAATTTCAGATAAAACCTTTTCCGGATTCGGAATCACATGAAGAGCGTTCGCTATAATCACAACGTCAAAAAACTTGTCTTCATAATGAAGGTCGCTTGCATCAGCAATTTCAAAAACGACGTTCGAAGGAACCTTCCCCTTCTTTGCCTGCTCTATCATCTCCGGAGAAAAATCTGTTGCAACAATTCTTTCTACAGCCCAGGCTACATGCTTCGCAATAAGGCCCGGCCCAGTTGCAAGCTCAAGAACCTTTTTACCCATCACAGCATCTGCAATGTGCTTGTACATATAATCATAAATATTTTTCTGCGACTTCATCGCCAGTGAATAAATCGGCGCAAATCTGTCCCAAATTGTTTTACTCATTTGTTTGCCTCTTTATATTTTCAACCTGTGATTTTATTTCCGCAATTCCTGCAAGAATATTAGCTTTTTTCTTTGGTGTATAAAAGCGGATTTTGGGTTCTATTTTTAGAAGAAGAGGCAGAAGCGACTTGAGGCTATCTGGATTCAAAGCATCTTCCGGATAGATTGCCAGAATGCTCGCCGTACTTTCCTTATAGGTGATTTCTGTCTGAGGACAGATTATGCGTACAACTTCGAGGGCAGCACTTCTGATGTCCTGATCTCGAAGTATGGGGTCGCGAAAACGAAGGCGACCGGGGAAATAATTATAAGTCATAACTCAGTTCATCTCCGTAAGGTCATTTCGACAAGCTCAATGACCGGTTATCCAGCACCGGCTTCATGGCATTTACGCTGAAGGCAACGGTTGAAGCGTTATGCAGAATTGCGGCCACAGAAGGTGATATGATTCCAAATAGGCCCAGCAGCATAAAGCTTGTGTTTACCGCAACTATGCCACGATTATTTGTGTCAATTTTTTCGATGAGCCTTGTGCCAAGGAGTCGGGTTTTATACAAGCCCTCAAGACCGTCCTCACTGGAAAGGATTATATCTGCCGTTTCGCCGGTAATATCTGCACAGTC
>Ga0247608_10001049_pt1 | contig 40406 bp, 67 predicted proteins | sample 176DNAGHGlowgp2_FD_193490 | JGI IMG/M metagenome (GOLD analysis project Ga0247608, IMG submission 193490) | Sheep rumen microbial communities from Palmerston North, Manawatu-Wanganui, New Zealand - 1766 DNA GHGlow gp2 | ecosystem: Host-associated > Mammals > Digestive system > Stomach > Rumen ...
GAAATGGTCTGTCTGTTCTACAAAAAAACGAGTTCATTGCTTTTCTAGGTAGCTTCTGTTTAAATACGTTAGAATCTGTGCCACCTATAAAATCTCCTGTTTGAGCTAGTGCTACCGTTTTTATGTTTGCACAATCTAAGAAATCTAGCATAGCTTCAAAAACTTTGTCTATGTGTCTGCAATATATGCTTTTTAATACTCCGTCTTTTTCAACTCTAAATCTAAAGTTTGTATAATCATCATCTAATACAAGAAAGTAGTCTAAATATAGTAGTTTTGCTATCTCGTGACATTTATTTCTTGCATATATAACAACTCTTCTGTCATTTAAATTGTCGCCTATATCAAAAGTTCCGTCCATTTCTTTTTTGCTAAATATAAATACTTTTTCTTTATAAAGTCTTCTATACTCTTCTAGTTGGTTATCTTCATCATCACAGATTATATATATCTTGCCTGTATAGCCTGCTCTTTCAAGCGCTTTAATTGTTAAGACGTTATTTGCTCTTCCGTGGCTTAAGATAAATACAGCAAAATTAGTCCTCATACTCATCACCATTTTCTAATAAATCTTCTTCTTCAATAGCGCCAAATCTGTTCATTAATAACGTATAGCCTTTAGCTATTGCGTCTTTAAAGTCTATTATTACTAGAGCAGAATCTTCCATAAGCTCTTGCATTTCTTTTGAAGCGTGAGCGTAATATTCAGCTATTTGTTGATAGTTAAATTGTAAGTGTCTAGTCGCCGCATATTTTAAAAATTGTTTCTCAGCTTCTTCTACGTGAGAATCATCTATCTTTCTTAGTAATTCAAAATATTTATTATAATTTACTATTGTATAAATATTAGGTTTTTCTCCTGTTATCTCGTATTGAGGTATATTAACTTTAGCTGTGTAATTGTTGTCTTTTAATTCTTTTTCTGCTAAGTCTTCTTCTGCGCCAAATAATCTATATTGTGTAATTTTACTCATCTTTTCACCTCTTTTTTAAAATAAATGCTATTTTGTTTAAAGCAAAAAGCAAATCTTCTTTATCAAAAACATCTTGATTCTCTATGACATTATTTAAATATCTAAGAGCTTCTTCTGTCTTTTGCTGTTTTTTAATTCCTTTAGCAGTTAGTATTCTTAACCATTTAACTTCTTGCTCTAAATCAGCTAAATGACCTGCTGTTTCTATACTTAATATTTCGTAATTCATAAATTAAAAAGAGAGTTATTTTATAAAATTTAATAACCCCCTTTTCTCCTTTCTACCACTTAATAGTGTCTTTCAAATACCCCTCTTCAAACTTTCTTCCTTGCGTCATTTGAGTAAATATATCAATTAGTCCTCTTAGTAACTGATAGCAATGTATAGAATCACTATCTTCTAAATTTTCATATATCGTATACAATATTTCTCTATATAATTTAGATATTTCCTCAAAAGTAAATTCTCTTTCTAGCAAGCCTTGATATTCGTATATTTTTTCTATGTCCATTTTTAAGACTCCTTATGTTTTAATGATTCTTTTGTATGTTTCAATAATGTTTTGCTACCAGATTCATAACCAAACTTTTTGTAAAGTGTCTTTCTATACTCTGTATACAAGAATACAGGGTAAGATAAATTCACGTTGTATACATCTTCAATAGCTTGTAAACAAGTTGGAACAGAGTTCCATCTTCTCATAATAGATGAATCTTCTTTTAATCTTTCTTTTAATCTTTCTAAATCTAAACAATCTAAGTTTCGGCATATCAATAATGCTTGTTCTAAGCAACTTTTTGAGCCGTTTTTATAATTAAAATATGACATAATTTCTGTAATATAATCTAATTTTTCTTTTGTTTGTTCATAATTTCTTTCGGTAAAATCAAAATCACCTTTGTAGATTTTTTTACTATATTTTGTTCCACCTTGTGAAGCCATAACTATTGTTATTAAAGATAAACCTTTGTAAATTTCGATTAAATCTTGTAAATAAATATAAGATTGTAAACCTCTATCTGCATAAGACTTAATGTAATCTCTTAAAGTCCAATTAGTTTGGTGAATATTCATAGATAAACATTCTTCTATACCAGCGCCTTTATGTACTATATACTCAATAGGCATTTGTAAGAATTGCAATGCTTTTAGTCTACCTTGTCCGTCTATTACTTCCATATTCTCGTTTACTATAATTGGTGATGTAATATAACCTACATTTTTGATACTATCTATAATCTTTTTAACTCTGCTAGGAGATACTTCTCTATTCCCTTTTAATTCTTTAAATATTTCATATTTTTTTGTACTTTTAACTTCTTTCATAAATAATCCCTCTTTCTATTAATTGTTAAATTCTTCAAATCTAACAGCTTCCATCTTTTTTTTGATGGCATTTATTTTTTCTTCTGTACTTTTATAAGCGTTTTTAAACCTTGCCAAGCTACATTCCTTATCTGCCAATGAATTTATATCGTCCTTACTCATTCGTGTCGCCACGCCCTCAAAATAGGACATAGCAGGTGGTTTGCCGTCTTGCCAATGTTTCCTTTCTTCTGTTGTATTAATAGCAGTATCAATTTTAATCTTTGTTTTTAGTTCTATAACATCTTTTGTTAATCTTGCAATTACCTCTCCAATTATGTAATTAAGATTTGAATAGACTTCTAAGTTATGAGCATATTCATACATAGTGTTAGGCTCTTCAAGTAATTGTTGAAATACATTTGAATACATTTCTTTTAAATCTTTGCTTGTTTTGTTTTTTATGTTAAACGGATTAAATAAGTATTCTTTCTCTTGCATTAGAAAGGTAGGTCCTCATCTGTAATTTCTACTTCGTCTAACGTAACTTCTCTACCCAAGTCTGCAAAATCATCTTTAACATCTTGTTTAACAACATCTTTTTCTTTGCTGTGTTCAATAGTATCTGCGATTCTTTCAAAGTCCATTACAAAGATATAAGGAATAGTAGCTTTATCTTTACTATTGTAAAAAGTAAGAAAAGCATTTTTTAAATATATTCTTTCTTTGTTATGAATCTCAACATCTTGTTTAAATCGAATATCTACGTAACCATTTTCATATTCACCATTCTGTAGTTTTCTTGATAAACCTATCTTGTAATATTTCTTGCCATTATATTCTTTTGTAAATATCATATATGGCTTATCGCTTTGTATATTCATTCGTAGCTAACCCCCAAATCTATTTCCATTTCAGCATATTCATCAATAACAGCTTGTCTTTTAAGCTCATCTGTTCCACACATCTTCAAAGCTAATTCACCAAATCTACGATAAGAACTTTTATATTGAACTTCTTGGTTAATAGGTATAACTTCTTTAGCTTTAGTGTTTAAGTTATAAAGATTGTGATATTCGCTTTCTTCCATATTTGCTGTTTTTAATTCGCTCTCTAATCTAAGTAATTGATAAATATTCATATCTTGTAAGTGAGTCCAAATTTTTTCTTCTAAGTAAGAATCTAAATCTTCTTTACGCATACCCATTTTTTTATAAAGCTCATTGATAGTTAATTTAACTTGATTCATTGCGTCTGTCATAGATATAAAAATGCCTTTAGCTATTTCGTAAACATTACCTTCTTTAGCTTTCTTCATATCTTCTGCAGAAGCTACAGCTATATCTACTCCAAATCCTGCGAAGCCTAAAGCTCTACCAACAGCAGATGTTTCACAATTTTCTACCATTGATGTTTTATTTATGTAATCTTTCTTTTCATCACCTGTTAATGTTTCACTAGCTGTACCTGTAGCTATTGTGATTCCGTTTTCATTTCTAACTACTGCTCTAACTCTTACATAGTCATCTTTTATTTCTTCGATTTCAGTAGTTATAGCTCCTGTTGGATAAACTTTTCTATAAGCTTTGATTCTTTCATTTACAGAAGCATAATCTTTGCCTTTAATATCTGTAGTTTTAATTTCTTCGTTAGCTTTTTTAATTTGTTCATAACTTACTTTAAATTCATTCATTAATTTTAATCCCCTCTTCTGCTAATTTGTCATAGTCGTCTTCGTTTAATGTAGCTTGTATAGCCTCTATAGTAGCTCTCAACTCATCATTTTCTTCTTTAAGTCTTTGACACTCTTTTTGATATGAGTTTAATAACCCTGGTGTGTTTTCTTCTTTTCTTGTTTCTACATCATCAATAAAATCTTGTAATTTTTCTTCTGCATATTCTCTCGAATCTTGCGTGTCATATAAAGCAATCAAAAGATTTTCTTCGTTTATATAATATTTATCTTGAATGAATACGATTTCATATTTTCTATAATTAGCTTCTTCTAGTCTTCGTATTAATCGCACATCTCTCTCATCTAATTCAATCATTTCATTTTCTCCTTCAAACGATATTTAAATTCATCTTCTTTGTTTTTAAATACCCACTTATTACACCAATGACACAATTTCTTTTTTTCACAAGATTTAAAAGCAATGCTATGACCACATTTACATTTAATTGTATTTCTAGTTCTTTCATTATGAATCTTTTTAATATTTTCTTGTGTGCCTCTACTCCAAATCGTCATTTTTTTAATATCGTAGACAACCATTGTTTGCACTCCTTTTTAGTTTTTGCGTGAAATTTATCTATTGAATAATTTTGATGAATCTCCCAAACAATCCAACAATTTAAATAAATATCTTTTTCTATTTTGTAGTTCTGCATAATACTTTTTCCTCAAAATACCAAATAGGAATTTTACCTTGTATTGTTACTGCGTTAGGGTAATCTTTTTTAAAAGAATCTCTTAATTGACGTATAATGTCATATGCTTTAGATTGACTACACTCTATAAGTTTCTTTATATCTTCTACTCCATAAAATTCTTTCATTTTTTTTCATCTCTTTCTTTGTAATAAGTATCTATCACCATTTTTGTATCTCTAATTCTTTCTTCATTAGTCATACGAGGTAATATAAACTCTAAAGCTTTTATATATCTTTCATTAAATTCTTCATCTGTCATACGATATAATTCAGCTTTATCTGCAAGCTCTCTATTTAAATATTTTTTATATTCTCTTTCTATGTGTTTTATACTTCTACATCTATCTTCGTGGCCTGCTAGTTCTAATCTGTTAAACCATCTACCACAAAATTGACAAGCTACTCTACCTAGACTATTAGTTTTCTTGTCTTCTGTAGTTAATAAGCCTCTAATTAGTTGGTAAGCGTCTGGGTCTCTGCCATAATTATTTTCACTTTTTAAAAAGTCTTCTAAATTCTTTTTAATGTCTTCAAAATCATAAGGTCCCATTATTCTCGTCCATTCGTTTAACATTTCTTGATAGATACTATCTCCTAATCGAGATTTAAAAAACGGTCTATGGATAACAATTAAATCAATCAACTCTTTTACCTCTAGTTTTGTCATCTATTCCCCTCCTTTTAAAAATTCTTCTTCTATTTGTTTAAATCTTTCCTCTTGTAATTCTCTCTTAGTTTTATGTTCTGCTTGTTGTTTAGATTCTCTTTTTTCCCAAGTTCTTACACAAGCTTTCCAATCTTTCATTTTATTCTTTCCAATTAACCAATCTTTACTTTCATAAAAATCATAGAACGCTTCGGCATTTATGCCGTTATTTCTTTCTATGCAATAAGTTTGTATTTCTTCGATTGTTGGTTTAATAAAACTTTTTCTTTTTATATTTTCTTTTTTTATATCTATACTCTTATTATCTATATCTCTATACTCTATACTCTTATCTCTAATCTCTTGTGTTACATCAATGTTACATTGTAACGCTTTCTTTTTTCTCCATTCTCTTACTCTTTTAGCGCTAGATGTTTCACTACCAACCATATCTTCAAAATTAGAAATTTTAAGTATTTTATTTTCTTCTTCATAGATAAGTCCAAGCTTTTTAAATAGTTCTAAAGCTACTGCAACCGTATCATAATCAAAATATTTTGTATCTCTTACTATTTTTTTTATGTCATAAGGTATAATAACTTCATTAATTTTATTTTCTAAAAATCCATTACTATTAGCAGTATTTAGACATAACATTTGATATAAAACTACATATTGACAGCCATTTTCTTGCGATAGCAAAAAATCTATATCTTCTCTGTCAAAAAAATCTGTTTTTAATTTAATCCAATAAAATCTTTTGTCATTCATATTCAGCCTCTCACTACATCTAATCCAACGCCAAATATTAAGCAGTTAAATAGTGCAGTAAGAACACCAAACCACGTGTAAGTAGCTCCTAGAAAAATTAATAAAATAAAATCTAAAGCTAATCTTATACTTGCAACCCCCATAAGAATCTTTATAAATAATGTCTTTCTACTTTTCATTTTTAATCTCCTTATGTTATAATTTTTTCAAGAAGCTTTACTTGAGTTTCTTTTTCTTTGCCTTATTGATTGTCTGGCTTTTTTCTATCTAATAGAATCTGTCTAATATATGAAGCAATAGCAAGTTGTCTACTTTCTGCTTCTTTTATTAATTGCTCTTTTAAATCTTTAGTTACTAATACGTGTATATAGTATTGTTTTTCTTTTTCTTCTTTCATAAATTTTCTCCTTTCTACTAATAATATTAAATCATATTTAATACTATTGCAATATTAAATCGTACGCTTTACACAAATTTAACAAATCAAAAAAAGAGTGTTTTGCTCTAGTAGAATTTTGCGTTAAATTCTTTGATGTACCATTTGCTATAGCTTTTACTTTTGATTCTTTCATATTAAATTTCCTCCTTAAAATCCATTCTTAACATTAATTCGTATTTAATAGCTTTACAATAATCTTCAAATGTTGACGACCAATAATGATTCTTTAATTCGTCTAATAATTCGTCTGTAGTAGCTTCTTGTAATTCTTGTTGAATAGAATCAGGCTCGTTTAGAAAACATAGTCTACAATCTTCTATGTATTCTTCTGTAGATTGATTTAACTCTGCTAATACTTTCTCAATATAGTTCATAATTAATCAACTCTTTCTGTTATCTTTTAACTATAAAGCCGTTTTTAGTATGAGTAATTGTTACGTTTATGTTTTCTAACATTGTTATAAAATCATTATAACTTTTCAAGTCATTAATTATAAATTGTTTGTTTATGTAGTCATCTTCTGTTTCTATTAGTTCATCAATTACTATTTCATCTTTGTCATTTTTAAATAATTCACAAATGTCCCAGCCTAACTCATCTAACATTTTTTTGTCGTTATTGATAATTGTGTATTCTGTTACCTTCCCGTTTTTGTTTACTCTAAAGCTTCTTTTTTTACTTTTCATAAATAATCTTTCTCCCTTTCTTTTGATTATAGTAGTATTATACTACAGAAAGAGTATTATGTCAAATTCATCTATTTTTTGAATTAATACTTTCCCACATTCATTTTAATATATATTGTGTGATTAATCAAATTTTGCTATTATATATAACGTGATGTTTTATGAGATATAAAAGTAATGAATTAAAGAAACTAGAAGATAATAGATTCTCTGTATTTACAGAAGAACTTTACAAATGTTATTTTTGTCCAAAGCCAAGAGCAGACTTACACGAGATTCTTTATGGTAGGAATCGCCACAACTCTATGAGATATGGCTATGTACTGCCTTTATGTCGTCAACATCATAGCTCTTTTCATCATAACCACGTATTAACTAAAATGTGGTCTGCAAAATGTCAACAGCATTTCGAGCAAAATCATACTCGAGAAGAGTGGCTTTCTATTTTTTACAAAAACTACATAGAATAAATTTATAAGATACAAAAAAGCTAGGATTTACTCCTAGCCTTTTTGCTACATAAAAAGATACTGGGTACTTTATAAGTACCATAGAATAAAAATACAGATTAATGCAGGAAACTCTATATTTTTACTCTATGTTACCTATAAGGTAACATATGGAATATCTAATTATTCTCAAACATTATTACGTCCGTTTGCAAGACGAGAGCCATTGGCTACTACGGGTTGCCTAGTCTAGCATTGAGTTAGCTATCGGCAATGGAGTATTTAACTCCTCTAGTTGTTATTTTGGTACTTTATAAGTACCATAGAAAACATATACCCTTAGCTAAGTATCTTAAAGGTGTTTGTACCTCTTTTTTACAATATACGTTCTCTACGCTACCTATAAGGTAACGCTTACTGATATGTTGCAACTACCAATAATAAACAAAACGAGAAAGAACCGACAATAACCTCGATTCTCTGGTACTTAATAGTACCTTAGAATAGATAAATAGGAATCAGTTTGGTGGTTTTCTTATGCGAGACCTTTTGCTGGTTTCACTTATTAGTCGACTAATAAAACCTTTTACTGCTAGTGGTAACTAGTTATTACGATATTCCGTTTCGTATACCTCTATACTACTCTTTTATCTACTCTAAGCTACTAGAGAGCAGAAACCTTAATAACTCTCTATAGCCAAGGATTATTTAAGAAAGTGTATCGTACTAGATACATTTATATTATATCATACTTTTGTTAGATATGTATTTTTTTTGTCTTTAATACATATATAGCCAGAATAATTTTTAGCCCAATATGAATCTCCTTCTTTTACTACGCTTAAAGCTGTTATATTAGTGCCTTTTTTTATCACAGCATTGTTATTAGGCTTCTTACTTGTTAAAGCTGTTTTCATAACACTAGTACAATCTTTAACTTTTACTTTAGTACCATTAGGAGATTTACGTATATTCATATCGTAATTACACTTATAGATTCCTTTAGTTGGTGCGTCTGTATGATATTTTAATTTACTTCCATATTCTTTAATAGTCTTTGGAGCAAAAGATTGTCCTGGGTAAAGTTCAAAATAATCTATAGGATTTACCCAATTATTAACACTATAAGAGAATGAATCGCTTTTATATAAACCATTATGAAAATGATAAGGAACTTGTTTCCACTTGCCTTTTTTGTCTTTGTAATGACCTGTATTGCCCGTATTTCCTATTTGTTGACCTCTAGTAACCTTTTGTCCTTTCTTTACAAGAACTTTAGATAAATGGCCGTAATCTGTAAAAAATCCGTTATGTTTGATAATTATTACATTGCCACCTTCCCATTGGTTTTGTATATCGTAAACTACGCCATCTCCATTAGCGTAGACAGGAACTTTTTTGCCTCCGTGAAGCATACTCCAGCCTTCATCTATTCCTATGTGTTTATTGCTACCACTTTTCACAAAGCCTTGTGTGATTCCATTATATTTTAAAGCATATTGAAATTCCATTATTCTTCACCATCTTTCTTTTTGCTAAAATAAAATGTAAATATCATAGTTGCTATTAACATAAAGTCTTTTGATTCTATTTTATTTACAACAAAGCCGTATATAAAACCACCTGTTATTAGAATTGTTATTATTGATTTTAAATCAATGAGCTTTGCTATCTTTTCTTTCATATTAAGCCTCACTTTCTTTGACTATGTAGTTTGCCATTGTACTCCAGTTATTAGCAACTATCCAACTATCGTATAGCGAATCAGGTACTACAATTTTTGCGTCTGAACTTATACCAGTAAAAGCATTTGTATTTCCTAAAGATGGTACACTCGTACATTCAGTAAAATCAAAAATTTTAATACTATTGCAGTTATAAAAAGTTGTAGATAATACATACATTGTTTCAGCACTAAATTTAAGTGTAGCTAAACTTTTACATTCTCTAAATGATGATGAGGTTGCGTTATAATATTCCCCTATTATTTCTTTCAAAGAATAACATTGATAGTAATTAGACGCTGGCGTAGATTCTTTTGTTGTTAAACATATTCTTTTTATATTGTAATTCTTATAAAATTCGCTTGCACCATCATTTTGGCTTAAATTGTTTGGTAGTGAAACAATTTCTAAACTTGAATTACTAAATAAACGTGAACCCATAGTAGTAACAGAAGAAGGAATTGTTACATATTTTAAAGAATAACAATCTGCAAAGCAATTCAAATTATCGTTAGGTGATATTGATATATTATTATGAAAAGTAACACTTTCTAAACAAGAACAACTATTGAACATATTTACACTTATTTTTTTTAAATTACTACCAGCTTCAAATTTATATATTGAACTTGTATACACGTCTAATCCACCTGTATTTCCATCTAAAGTTAAAATAGGTGTCCTAGACGAAGATGAATAAAAAGCTATTTCATCTTCACTACTTATTGTTATTATATATTTGCCGATTGTCGAATAAATGTGTTGAGTATAAATAGTAGTGTTTAACGAAGTACCTGTGATTGTCGAAGTAGTGTCATCTCCCCACTCTATAAGAGCAGAGCCATTAACTGCTACACCAAATCTAGGAGCTAATCTGTTGCTATCTATTAAGTTTATATATACTCTCGTTTTACCATCATCTGTAATATACATTTGTCCTATATCTAATTTTCCGTAAGAATTTACATAAGTTTTAGCTTCACTTAATGACCAATTCCAACCTTGAGCAACCAGCCCCTCGTGAGTAGGATTTTCTGGCAATGATTCTAAAGCTAAAAATTCTGCTTTTGTATAAGAATGTACTATAGTTCCTTCATAATCATAAAAGTTTACATCTTTTTCTTCTACTTCCGTAGTTCCCCCTCCACTTGGAAGATTTGCTATAGCAGTATCAAAATTTGAAGCTTGAATAGTAGCAGACGTGCCACCTTTCGTTCTAATTGCGTCTGCTACATCTGTTAAGAAATGTCCTAAACTATCCGTACGAGCCATTTTAATAACCTCCTTGCAATGCGTCTGTTATAGCACTAGCTATACTATCATCTACATATTTTTTATTAACTAATTGATTATTCGTTGTTGGCGTTACACTTGATTCTGGTAGTATGTTATATGTTTTCTTAGCTATTATTGTTTGACTATCATCTAAAGTCATAATCTTTCCTATATATGCGCCTGAACGCAATGATAAATTATTATTATCAACCATAAGTGAAACATTATAATAGCCTTTTGTAGTTGAACTAGATGGGTCACGATAAGTTTCAGCAAAAAGCACTAGTTGTCCTTGAGTTGCTGTCGAAACATCTCTTAAGATTGTGAAAACGCCATTAATTAAGTAAGAAATTTCATAGTAGCCAGATGTAGAACTTGTTTTTCTATATTTAAGAGTTGTTTTTGGCTTATTATATTGGTCTACTAATTGATAAACACCTATTTCCAATTCATCTAAAACAATAACGTCGCTACTTCCTATTACAATTTTTTTATAAGGTATATCAGGCTTATCATTCAAATCATTATATGAACCACTTGTAGCAACACTTGATAAGTCACTATGTGTTACATAATCACCGCTAGGCTGTATACATAAATCACTTAAAGATTTATTACCACTTAAAGTTACATTATTGATACTAGGCTTATTGGTTAAATCTGTATAATCGCTAGTGCCACCACTACCACCTGTTGAACTTATTGTCATTGTGCTTCCACTTTGAGTGATTGTTATGTTTTGACCTTCTTCAATAGTCAAAGTATTTACGCCATTAATTTTAGCGTCTGCTCCATTGTCGCCTTTGACACCTTGTATTCCTTGCTCACCTTGTAAACCTCTTTCGCCTTGTTCTCCTTTGTCGCCTTTTGGGCCTGTAGCTCCTTGAATTCCTTGAGGGCCTTGTTCTCCTGTTGCGCCTTTTTCTCCTCTATCGCCCTTAGCTCCTGTATCTCCTTTGTCACCTTTATCTCCTTTTGGGCCTTGAGGGCCTGTAGCTCCGTCTTGACCATTAAACTCGCCGTCTGCTACTCTTTGTTTTAAATCTGTAATATAAGCTTCTCTTTCTGCTTCTGCAGATACTCTCAATCTTTCATTCGTGATTCTTGAATTTTCATTTGTATTTCTTTGAGCTTCTGCAGATTCAATAGCACTTAATTGTATATTAGCGTTGATTAGCCAATTATCTATCGAAGTTGGCATTTCGCCTTGACCTACTTCTAAACAATCGTGAACACTTAAAGTAGCTTGTAGTGAGTTCCAAACTTCCGTATTATTGACAATTTGTAATTGAAAAGTAATTGATAATTGAGAAACTAAAGTTTGAGTAATTACTAAATCAAAGCTGTTTTCTTCATCATTACGTGTTAATGGGAAAGATATTAATTCATCATTTATGTCTTTTAACGTAGTTAATAATGTTGCAACGCCGTCTGGCATTACATCAAATTTAAATCTTAATAAATCTACTTCATTATCTGTTCTTACAGCTAAGCCAAGAGTATCTAAAGTACCATTTTCTAAGATTCTACTATCTTTATATACTTTGATTATTTTTATCATTTAAACACCTCCTATTTTAATCTATAAAAAGTTACAACAAGGTCAAAAGGAATATAAAATGACGCAGTTCCATAGCCTTGTGCGTTGATTGTATGTGCCACACTAGTTGTAAAATCAGCTATTCTCCAAGCTTCAAAGCCACTAAAAGAATTAACTTTTATAGGAACAGATAATCTTTGGCTGTTAGAAAAGTTCCCGTCTATTCCTCCTTGTATAGTACATATTTCTACAACATTATTAGAAGCTCCTGCAACAGAACTACTAAATTCAACTAAATATCTGCCTGCAGGAATAATGTCTGTTAGCATATCTGTTGCTAAATATTGCCAAGAACCAGATGGTAAATTAGTAGTTACTCTAGGTGCTATATATTCATATTTATCTCCCCTTGGTGCCATTTCATTAACAGCACTTACTATACTTGTTTTATCAGTTGTTTCTAATTCAGTTAAATCTCCTACTTCTGCAAGTAGATTTTCTTTAGTAATACTTTTAGTTTCATTGCCTTGTACTATAGGTATTAAATCAGTATTGCTTATAGTAGTAGTTTGTGTAAACTCGCTAATTTTTATTTCGTTTTCTTCCATTACTTACCAATCCTTTCTTTTAAAGATTCTATTTCTTGTTTTAACAATTCTATTTGTTCTTGCTGTTCTTTAATTGCTTGTATACATATAGAAGTCATATTGTTATAATCTGCTCCGTCATTATCGTTATTAAGCATTTCTGTAGGAGTTTTTCTGTTTTTGCCAATAACAACGCCAATATGAGGTTTATAGTCGTCTGCTTCTTCTTTATAATTGAACGAATAAACATCTGTATTTTTAATTAATTCTAAAGCGTTATTAAACATCTTAATATTCTTTTTATATTCTTCTAAAGAACTATTATATAAATAAACTCCTGTATATGAAGCTTCTATTATTTTTCTATGACCAATATACAATAAAAACTTGCCGTCTGTTTCTAAAATATCGCTATATATTTCTTTTGGTCTTAATGTAAATGAACTCACACTTGTATAAGTTGTACTATAGCCAGATGTTCCATTACATTGCAAAGTAATGTCGTTATATTGTGGCATATCATCTAAAAAAGTGCATTGAATATATGAGTTGTTAAATCTATACCACATAGCGCCAGATGTGTCATAGGTACTTGCATAAAAGCCGTTAGAATGTTCCTCTCCATTACTCATTGTTATTTCGTGAGAACCTAAGCTCGCATACCCGTTGCTATCTGTGCTGTGAATAATAAATTGTGCTGTTTGTTCAGGTCCGTATAAATCTATATTCCCTCCATTTATAGTTGCGTCATTGCAAATCATATTTCCATCTAAATCAACAGCAAATCCACCATTAATAGTTGTATATCCCTCAAGTTTGATATTATCAGCTTTTACATTAAATTCTGTTCCATTGTCTGCGTTTTGTCTTAATTCTGCTGTTGCTAATTTGCCTTCACTATCAACTTTTAAGACTATTTGTTTATTAGCTTTATCTACTCTTAAAGAAACATCATCTATATTAGCTGTGCTTGTTACATAATCTTCTTGTCTTTCTTCTGGTACTTCTGTAAATATAGTTTCTTCTAGGCCTTGCACTACGTTAATTTCATCATTTAATAATAAGCAATCATATTCGTTTTCATCTATTTTTACTTTGTATTTATCATTAAACTCTAAATAAGTAATACCTATAGAAGATACATCATTTAAAGAATAAGTTAAGCCATTTAATACATCAAACATTTCTTGAAAATAATCAGCTCTATCATTCCCTTCTAAGAAAGGATTGTCTTTTATTTTAATTTGTGTTACTCCGTTAGCTTCTATTGATTCATCATCTTTTATTTCAATAACATCTGTATCTTCACTACGAGAGAATAAGATTGAATTAATAGGCCCAAACACTTCGTTAAATTTTACGTTAGTGTCTTTGAATGAATCAGCGTATAAAGTTAATTTCCCATAAGGCTTATATTCTCCTGTTGTTTGACCTTTTTCTAATTGGCAACCGCAAACATATAATTCGCTATTACCCCATTGTCTTATTAAAACGTGTTTAGCTACAGCTAATTGTTCTTCTGTTGCTTCAGGATTAATTTGCCATACAACAAAAAATCTTTGCCATTCATTTGTTACTAAGTTTGTAAAACGCCAATTACCATCACCATACCCTTGATTATGATAATTATTACTTGTTGTTATTACTCTATTTCTAGCATAATTTGTATTTCCATAAAAGAAACATTCTAATTTACTGCCTGTTCCTACATTACCTTTTGCCCAAAAGCTAAATGTAAATATATCGCCTGCTTTAAAATCAACATTAAAATTTCTTCTAACATTTCCCCATTCGGCAAAAGATTTTTGCGTAGTAGTAGTATAACTAGTCATATTGCCATATCTTACATTACAAAAATTATAATAAGTATCTGTTAATACAGATATATTTGTGTTAAAGCCCGTTACGCTATCAAAATCTTGCGAATTAATTATATAATTATCGCTTTGAGTTTCTTGAGGAGGCATTATAACAAAACTATCGCCTATCATATAAGAAGAACAGCCTGTTACTTCTGTAGCATAGTCTAATATATCTCTAAACGTAAAATTAGACTCACCTAGCGATTTTAAGATGTCATCTGTAATTTCCCTTTCACCGTTAGGAAAACTCTCTACATCAAGCTCTAAATCGCAAAATTCGCAACAATATTTAACTAAATCATATAAAGTATAAACTTCTTGTCTTTCGCTTATATCTTCTGCTACGTATGGAATCATAGTAAATAGCATTTTATCGTAAGCTACATATGAGTAAGTTTTAGTATCTTCGTTATATTCTTTTGAATGTACTATAAAATCGCCGTAGTCTACGTATTCATAACTACCATTTACTTTTAAACCAAACTTATAATTTACTATTGAGCCAACTTTCATATTTTGTTTTACTTCAAAATCAAACTCTTTCATCATAGTTTTAAGTAGTTGGCCGTGTGTTATCACTTTAGATGAATAAATATCTTCTGCTGTTATGTTTGTTGTGAAATCCTTGTTTATTTGCTCTGTAATAATTCTTTTTCCATCTTCTGTAATGATATACTTATTATCTTCTGTAATGATTCGATAATGATTGTAATAAGAAATGATAGAATCTATTTCTCTACCCATTTCTTTAATTTGATTTTTATATTCAGCACTTACTTGTTTCATTTACACCCTCCTACTCCTAGCTATTACGCTAATTGAAAATGACTCGTTAGCTCTAGCTACATTCGAGAATGTATTTCTATTTGTAGTCGCCCAATCGCCTGTATATGTTGACATTGTAGTCATAGCTCTTTTTACAGGGTCATAATAAGTAGTATTCTGTGTAGCTTTATCTAAAATTGGCGCTAGTGTTTCTAATTCAGCCTGTGTTAGTGGAACAAAAGTTAGCTTTAACTTAGGAAAAATTCCTATTAAAGTGCCTGTTTGTGTGCCTGCAAGATTCCTTCCACTATCATTACTCCATAATTTATTATAGCCATACTCAACTTCTAGTAAGTAATTCCCCATATTTACTCCGTCTATTGATAACGAATTTTTATTAATAAACATATGAATCACCTATTTCTTAGAAAATTATCATTATTAGATAATTGACTTACCTTTCTAGCTATTGTTCTGCCGTCAAGATTTGTTTCATTAGTTAGATTAATAGTGATATAACGGCCTATCGTGCTTCCTAGCTCTTCTAATAATTGAGAATCGCTAAGAGGCAAATAAGCTTCTCTTCCTGCTTCGCCTGCGATTGCATTACCACCAGCTACAGGTACTCCTCTACCTGGGTTGTTTAAGATTGTTCCTTTTGCTAATCTAGGTATTTTTTTAATATTAAAGCCATAATCTTTGCCACCGATTGAAATTTTGATTTTATTTAAACTGCTAGTAAAAGAATTTATTTTGTCTATAATCCAATTCAAGCCCCATTTAACAGCATTTGAAATTCCATCTGTTAAAGCTTTACCTATTTTTTTGCCAGTTTCAGCACTAAATACTTTCATAATTCTATCTTTAGCGTCTGTAAAAAATTTGCCTATTGCTTTAGGAACTCCTGAAAATAAATTGATAATACTTAAAACAACTCCTTTAATAACACCGATTATTGTCATAAATATTCCGTCAATTATTCCGAATATTCCCCTCCATATATTAGCAACACCTTCGCCCATTTTAATAAAAGCCTCTAATATTGTCTTTAAATTTAGCGTAGCTATTCCTTTGATTAAATCGAATACGCCACCAAATATTTGTCCGAAGCCTATTACAATCTTATTAATAGAAGACATAATTTCAACAATTCCCATCATTAACCAATCCCAATTTCCATAAGCTAATTTAAAAGCTTTAGGGTCGCTTAGTGCTTTGCCCATATCGTTAGTAGATTTTACGTAAGTTTCTTTCAATTCTTTAACTTTATTTTTAACCTTATCTAGGCCTTTAATAACACTATCTGTATCAAATTCTGGTGTAGCTACGCCACCACCACCTACGCCTCCTGCAGAAGCTGTATTATCTCCTAAAATATTCATTTCATCAAAACCAGCTAATGATTTTTGAATCTTTTGAGCGCTACCACTAGCAGACTTCATAGAACTAGCAAATTCTTTAGGCCCTTTGAATAAATCGTGACCGAATAATATCGTCCATATTTTGTTTATATAGTCCATAATAAGCTTCACAGCATTAATTATAAATTTAACGACAGGTGCAATAGCTTGTGCTAAGGCCCATTGAATATATTGTATTTGAGAAGCCATATTTTTGTCTTGTTGTGAAAGTGTACTCATAGCTCTACTAATCATACTATACGCACCACGTATTCCAAATAACGCTAGGCCCCATTTTGTTACTTTAGATATTATCCCAGATAAGCCTTTTGATAATTTTTCAAAGCCTTGTTGTTGATTTAATGCACTATTAGCATTAATTATTTCGCCTTTTAATAAAGCTTGTTTATTTACGTTGTTTTGTATTTTAGCATTTATTTTTCCCATTTCTTCATCTTGTTTTTTTAAGACTTCTAAAATTTTGTTTTGTTCATTTTCATAAGCTTGAGCTTGAGCCGTTAAAGCTGTTTCTCTTTCTTCGTATCGAAAAGTTGGATTTCCTAACAAACTTGTTTGTGTTTCAAGAGATTTTACTCTAGCTTTTTCGGCATATGTTTCTTGTATTTTTTGGTTCAATTCTTCGACTTTTTTTTCTGCGTCTGCTGTGTCTAATTCTAATTTTGTCTTCTGTTTTAATAGCATTTCATTTTCTCTTTCGTATTTAGAAAGTTCTTTTTTTAATGTTCTAAGTTCATCATCTAAATTAGATGAATCAAGTTTTGTTCCTATAGTTATATAGCCGTCCATATATTACTCCTTTCTAAGAAATTCAGCATAAAACTCTCTAGCACTTTGTTCTTGAGTTTTGCTAGCTTTCTTTTTATTCTTTTTGAGTTCTACAGCTTTTTTAGCCTTTCTTATTTTTTCTCTTTCTTTAGGGTCTTTAATTTCGCTAAGATTAAATGTTCTAAGATTCCTAACCCTATTTAATACACAGCAATTACCCATATCACTATTGGACAAGCCATTCATAAGCTCATAAAACTCCCAAAAGTGCATATCTGTTTTATTTAAGTCAATATGATAATCACTCATAAATGAAGCCTTTATATAAGGCATATCTTGTATAAAATCCATATCTCTTGGCTCGTTAGATGTTTCTATATTATCAACACCACAAGAAAGGTACTTTTTAGCCTTTTCTAACAACATTTCTCTGTTTTCAATATCTTCTAAAGCTTCTTCTCCAAAAAGCTTGTAAATAATAGCTAAAGCTCTTTCTATGTCATTTATATTTTCGTCTTCTGCTATAGCATTACATTGCAAAGCTGTTTTATATGATGTATTTATTTTATATTTTTTATCTCCAACTTTTACATATTCTGGGTACATTAAATCACATCATTTTCTACAGAATCTTTATACATTTCTTTTACTTTTTTTGTTATATTTTCCATACTCTTATCAAAATATGGAGCTATTTGATTAGTAATTATATCTGTTATTTCTGTTAAAGAAGTCCAACCCATCTTACGGCCATTAAGAAGCTTATCTGTTCCACCTTCTCCTAAAAACATATCTAACACTTCTTTTTCTCTTTTAAAGAACTCATTTATAGATTCTAGTTTTGCTAGCTCGTTTGAACTTAATAGTTTTTTGCCTTTATGGTCTTGCTTCTTATCTATTATCAAAAATTGATTATTTAGCCATATTCTATTTTTCTTTTCTTTTTCTAGCATTTCGTGATAGCGCAAGAATAATGAAGCGTCTTCAAAATCAAACTCTAAGACATTGCCTGTATCATTGCCTTCGCTATCTTTTATACCTAATCTTAAAATATTATCTTTTTTTAAATTTATAAAATTTTCTATCATTTTATAATCTCTCTTTCTAAATTTAAAAAAGGAGTCAAGGGCCAATCCCCTCAACCCCTTTAAGGTTTTTATAAACTTGCTGTTGGTGTAAATGTTGGAACACCATTTGTTATAGTAGAAGTTCCTTCTTTAGGGTCGCCATCAAAATAAATTGTATATTCAATAGTATCTCCACTATAAGTATCAACAACTATAGTACAATCAGTATATTTTGAAGGATAGTTTCCACCTTCTCCGTTCCAAGTATCTATTTCTAATATATGTGATTTGTAAGCTAATACATCTCTTCCTCTTTCAACAAATTCAAACTCTGGGTCGTTTTTATGACAATTTTGAGTTACTGGCATTTGTTTATCGTTTGAAGAGTGTTTAGTTCTTGCGTTTTTGTCAATAATCCATTTGATTCTGTCAACATTAGGATTATATTCGATATTAGCATTGCCATCTTCTACCCCAACACCAACAACTGCCCAAGTTGGTGAATTTGTTGCAGGAGTAGTATCAATGAATCTTACGAATTGTTTTGAGATTATCTCTTCAATTCCAGATGGTGTGTAATCAATGTCCATCAAAATCGTTCTTTCTAGCCTCGTTATTTAGTAGCGAATCCCCTAATTGTCTTTCGATTAATACTAAATCTTCGTATGTGAGAGGCTTAATATAGCCTAATTCATTTAATTTGTAGACTTGTTTTATATCATCTACTTTTACTTCTTCACCTTTAATGTATTTTTTATTATTAAAGATAAAGTTGATTCTAGCTATTATTTTCATTATTCCTCCCAATATGTAATTTGTATTTGTATATCAAACTCTGCTGTGTTTGTTTCAGCATAGTTCATAGTCGCACAATTTAAACATTCAATACTTTTTATATTTTCTATGTCAGGCAATATGCCATTTTTATTATTAGATTCAATAGTCTTTTCAAACTCTTCAAAAAAACCCATATTTTTTAAATTAGTCATAGTAGATTGTGAGTAAGACGTTCTACTTCTAAAAGAATAAACATCTCTTTGAATCTTAGTTCCTATAACCCATTTAGTAATAGTTTTTTCCATAGGTATTTTATCTAAAGAATAGTTGTTTGGCTCATTGTCTAAATTATTAGCATTTAAACTAAATTTATCGTTTTGAGTAAGAGAATTTAAAACGTCAATTAAGTATGCTCTTAACTTAGAAATTCTTTTATCTTCTATTGTCATACTCCACCTCTATTAAAAAAAGCTTGAACTTCTTTTACTATCTGTCGCATTTCTGCGCTCTTCATACGTTTATCCCAATGTGGACCTGTACCTGCTGTGTGATAATTTAATTTAGCTCCTGTGTAATGTTTTGGCTTTCCTTTTGGTGAAAACCAACCAATAGGCTCTGCTACTCCCTTTTTCATAATAGGAATATTAGGCCCCATTACTCGTCCTTCATACATATAATGTGCATAAGGAGATTTGTATGTTATAGAATCTGTTGCTAATTCTACATTGGAGGCCAAATCTCCTGTATCACGAGGCACATATTTGTCCATATGGTTATAGCACGTTTGAGTAAAGAACTTTTGAACTTTGCCATTCGGCTCAAGATTCAATTTAGCTCTTATTTTGCTGATAGGTTCTAAGTACATTATTTACCTTCTATATGAACGTGAGGAGTATTACCAAAAGTATTGTTATTAACACTTGTAATAATATATACTTCATAATCTTTTAAATCTTCTTGTGTTTCTATATCTAAATCAACTCTACCTTTTACCAAAATATCGCCAACAGAAATATTTGAAATATCAATATCATTTAAATCATATGGAATACGTACTATTACGTTATTAACATTTTGTAAGCCTTTGTTAAGACTAACTCCTTGTCCACCAAACCACCATATCTTTTCATAAAAATATCTATTATAAACTTCTAACTTTGTATTAGAATCAATGCTCTTATGATACAAAGTTAAATTACTATTAATAATCATATTAAACTCCTAAGTATAGAATAGGTGTATTATCTACTACTACATTTATTAAATAGGAAAACATTAAATCTTCAATCTCTGCGCTTTTACTAGCAAGAGCGCTTTGAATCTCGCTAGGGCCTAGATATGTGACAGAATAGCCGTCAATACTTTCGTTTGCGATTCCATTGCTTCTATTAGTTATTACAAAAGATTGAATTGTATTCATAATAGCAAACATACACATTTTAACCTCTTGAGGTATTTCTTCTATATCTTTAAGTCTATTTTGAGTTCTTTCGTCGATTCTTTTACGGCTTTCAAATTCTAATATATTAAAAGGCATTATGTCTAAAGTGCCACCTAAAGACTTGTATTCCTCGTAATTTAGGTATTGTTCACTAAATTCCATAAATGCCCTCCTTTAACTATAGACTTGCAGTATTGTCTGGTTTTAAGCTTGCGAATGGGAATCTTGTATCAGTTTCGTCAAGAGCATTAACTGGATTAGGGATTTCCCAACCTAAACGCATAACTACACGAAGAGCTACCATATCTTCCTGTGCAAGGTTATACATTATGCTTCCATCACTAGGGTCTTGAATAACTGCTTGGTCTAATACTTTATAAGTAATATCTTGTCTAATTTGATATACAGCTTGTGAGAAATCACCAGCAATCAAAGTAGATTTAGTTTTGTCCCAAACACCATTGTCCATAAATTCTCTACGAACACTACCAATTTCAGTAGTATTTAATGGTTGACCAGTAGTATCTGTCATCATACGGAATTTTCCTTTAAGTCCAACTCCACCGATTAAACCATTAACTTCATAACCAGATTCTTCAACTTCTGTCATAACGTCATTGATGTCGCTATAAAGTTTACCAGTTTCATCAACTTCTTTTCCTACTTCAATAACAGAAGGTACTAACCCTTTTCTCCATTCAGTAGGTTTATCAACACCAAAGAACATAGCGTTGTCTATTTTCTTAGCAAAAGCTTCTTCTATTCTAGGTTTAACTTCTGCCCAAATATCAATAGAGCTGTCATTTAATACATTCTCTTTGATAGGTACTATTACAGCCAATTCTGCAATATTAATAAATTTTTTGTCCCAAGCTAACTTAGTAATATTTTTACGTCCGTTATTTGTTGTTTCGTCTACGAAATAAGCTACAGGTAAGCTATCTAATATTCTTAGTTTAGTTTTATCGCTTGTAGCGTTAGGTAAACGTCTAAATAATTGTAACGCTTTAGATTTTCTAATTGTTCCTTCAAATAGTTCATTAGCTACTTGAGTTTCGATTAGAGCGTCAGCGTCGCTTCTTGTAATCATAGCCATTTTAAATTTTCCTTCTAGCCTCTATGATTAGTAAGTGTTACTCCCTATTAGCACCTCTTAGAATATCATTCATAATGTCATTCGTAGTTTGTGCTTGTGGTACACCACCTGTTAAGCTAGGCGATGTTTGTACTTTCTTTACTTGAGTATCACCAAAATATTGAGGATTCTCTTTTTTGTAACTTTCAAGTACATCTTCAAAATTATGTGTGTCGTCTACTTGATTCATAACTTCACTTGTTACAAACTTTGTAAACTCTTTCTTGACGTTGCTATCTCTCATCTGCAGTTGAGCGTGCAAGTCTTTGTTTTCATTTGATAATGTTGAGTAGTTTTCTAGCGATTTGTTGTTTTCTTCAATCGTGCTATTTAACTGCTTAATATCATCTTCATACTTAGAAATCATATCTTTGTACTCATCATTTTTTTCTTTTAAGCCAGTTAAATACTTGCCGTGTTCTGCCATTATAGTATCAATGGTTTCTGCGTCTAACTCCAAACCTTTTAAAAATTCTCTCATCTACTATTTTCTCCTCCTATCGTTAGTTTTTCGTCCCACGAAGACGTGTGATTTGAAAATTAAGCCTCTTTCTAGCTCATATAAAATATAATAGAGGTTTGTTCAGTCTGTCAAAACAAGCATTTTTACTAGCTTTAGACAAATAAAAAAAGAGCAATAAGCTCTTATTTTTTGTTTATTCGCATAAACTCTGTAAATGACATATTACTATTCTTATGTTTTTTTCTATAGTCGTTAAAAGCATTTCTTAAAGCGTCATTCATTGATTGATTAGTAGTTTTGTTTGATGTTTCAGTATTTGTATTTTTGCCGTTATATTTATCAATCAAACTTATGATTCTTCTTTTATCATTATCTGGTATTTCTCTTTTTAACCAACCTGTTCCATATTTGTAGCCGTCGTCTTCATACAATCCTACAGATTTTAAATACTCTACGTGTTTGTCATAATCGCTAGCGTTTCTATTACCAAATTTTTTCATCAATGCGTCTTCTTGTTTTTCGGTTCCAGCGTGCAGATTGTTTAAATGATATTTATGCCATAAATCACGAATCTCTTGAACGTCTTTATTGTCTTTCATTAAATCAGCAATCTCATCTATATTTTGTCCACCAGAAAGTGAATCTGTGCCTCTCGCATTTTTAATAGAGCCACTTGCTCTAAATACGCCGTCTTTAAGTTCCATTTCGATTTCAACGTCATTAACTTTTCTACCAGTTCCGTTGTAATCTATTTTGCCGAATTTAGCTTTAGCTTTATCATTAAATTTATTCAAGTCTGTGTCGTTAGATGTTTTAGCACCTTTCAAATTATCTTTAATGTCCTTTTGTACTTGTTCAAAATCTGCTAGGCCAATTTTACCATTATCATATAAATTTTTAGCATATTCTCCAGCAAATTTATCTTTCGACACGTTTGTTCCTATGTCATTTGAATAATTGTTATATTCTTTAATAATATCTTCTTTGCTAGGTAATTGATATTTCCCCTTATTAGAATCTTCGCTCATAAGCTTATCATATTTCTCTTGAGTATCAATTCCTTGTCTAGCTCTTTCGCTATCTGCTTTAGCTCTAAGTTCTTTTAACTTTCTATCATCTTCTGGCTTGTAGTAGTAGTCATCTGCTTGCATTTTCTTAGATAGCTCGCCGTATTCTTTTTCTGTATTTCTTAAAGCTTCTCTATCGCTATTGGCTTTTTGGTCCTTCTCGTATCTTTCTTTAATGCCTGCCCAATATTGTCTTTCTGTTGGGCGCATACCTTCTGTATTCTCTAATTTGCTTACAGCCAAATTATATGTATCGTAATTGTCTAGTTCAGCAGTTTCTTTGTTTAACTTATCTATGATTTCACTTCTTTTGTCCATAGTTTCGTTCATTTTTTTAGCTTTTTCTTCGTTATTTAATCTTTCTAGCTCTCTTTTACCAGCTTCTGCGTGTGCTGTATTGCCGTTCTTTTCAGCTTCTGTTATTTGATGAGCTATATCTTTCTTTAACTCTTCTCTTTTACTAAATTTCTTTGCAGATTTAAACTTACCAGACTCTTTCATAGCGCTTGCTAAGTCTTGGCCTTCTTTGATAAATACTCTACGGCCACCGATTGTTCTCCAAACTCCTTTTTCGTTTGCCACAATAATCACTCCCTTTAAATTAATTGTATTATACTACTATTGTAGTATTGTGTCAATATTACTTTGTTTTCTTCTTGTTGCTTTTCTTTGGCTTTTCTTCTTTTATAACTTCTTCAATAATCTTTGCTTCTTTAGTTGGCTCTTTTTTTGCGACTTCTATAACTTTAACTACAACTTTTTTTAATACATTATTGCCTGTTAAATATTCTGCCATAGCTTCGTCACATTCAAAAGTATCTCCTTCAAAAAGTTTACCTTCTATATTTTTGCTTACTCTTTGAATATTTTTTAATTTGCCAAAGTCCTTTAAATTAAATTTTTCAATAACTTCACATTTTACCATTAATAATTCCTCCTTCTAATATTGTTGATAAATGTTATTATTAACTTTTTTAATACACTCTTTAACTCTTTTTTCTAATATAGGAATCATCTCTTTATGTTTTAGTTGTCCTATTAGTTGTAATTGATGGCCTATGTGACACCAAGCAGAAGCGTCCCAATAATAATTTCTTACTAACGATACGCTGTTAGTTGTGTTAGTGCGATTCCATACATAACATACCTCTTTAAGGTTTACAACATTCTCTAAATCGACATTGTCTGCTTGTCTATAGCTCCATACTCTATCTTCCATTAGTGTATCTTCACAAAAATATACTATTTTATCTTTTCTTATTACTCTTGCCCAAGCAGTACACCATACTTTGTTATCACTTAAAAAGAAATCTATATAGTTATTATATTCGTGAAATTTTGTCATAATACGCCATTTCTATCAATAAGTTCTAAGCCTATTAACATCATTTCACAATTACGCAATCTTTTGTTAATATTTTCTAATACTTCATTATGCTTCCACCAATCGTCGCTGTCTAAAAAACATATATAATTAACATCTAACTCTTTAGCTCTGTCAATTCCTACATTTCTACTTCCACCATTGTATCTTTTGCGTGTATTCTTTATTAATTCTATTCTATTATCTTTATAAGATTGTATTGTTTCTACAGAGCTATCTGTAGAGCAATCATCTACAATAATTAAAATAAAGTTCTTGTATGTTTGATTTAATATAGATTCTATACAATTTCTCAAAAATGTTTTGCCTTTGTAATTTCCTCTATCATTGTTACAATTAGGAACTATTATTGCAAATTTATTGTTGTCTTCTTTTAATACATCATAGTCCTTTTCTTCTATTGTTGATTTTTTAATACAATCAATATCATAGCTAGTTAAGTTAATATCAACAAAGTCTATATAGTCTTTATGAATACATCTCATATTTATTTCTTTAAGCGTAGTTAGATTCTCTTTATCAAAGACATAAACATATTCTATATTTTTTCTTATTTTAATTTTGCTATAAGAATCTTTATCAACAGCTATTCTCACATACATACACCCATAAGAAATATAGCAAAATAAAAGAGAGGTTGTAAAAACATCTCTATTTAACGAGCCAAACGCTCTCTACTTCCCTATCTCTACAATCAAAGGTGTCATATATAATCCCATTCTTAGAACATACAATATGACCTTTCATAGTTATTAATAAAGTAGAATTAGGAAACATTGCGCTAACTTCTCCTACACTTCCATAGACGTTATATAAGCGCTTATAAGTTCTATCTAAATAGTTACGTACAAAATCACGTTTATCTAATAAAGTGCCTTCATATTGAGCTATATCGCTTAAATAATCATATACATAGTCCCAACTTCTATTTGTTGCACAGCTTATTGACCTAATAACGCAATCATCTTCATATCTATTTAGAGCATTTGCATTATAAAACCTATACATCTTATTTCATACTTCTTTGTAGTGTTTCTCTTAACATTTGTTTTTGAGGCTCTGTTTCAGCTTCTTCATACAATACATTTATAAAGTCTTCTAAAGCTTTTACCATATAATGATATGATTTATCAGTTTCTTCGCTTGCGCCATATCTTGAGCGTGATTCCATATATCTTCCGTATTCGCCACTCATTCTGTCTATAGCTTCATCTCCTCTATATCTCATATCACGGCCTCTAGCTCTATAATTTTCATTATACCCTCTATAATTTCTATAATAATCCCCATAAGTATCATAACCTGGGCCTCTTCCGTTATAGTTCATATATTTGTCCTCCTTTGCCATATGTTTTATTTTTGATAGTTTAAGCAAGTTATCTACATTAGCTGTAGTTAAGCCTTGTTCTAATAAACTTTTTATTGATTCTTCCATTTTTTCTATAACTTTATCTTCCATCTAATTACTCCTTTCTTTTAAGAGTTTTAAAGTTTATATTCCCATATATATCCGCCTGCTGTGTTGCAATATTTGTAATGTTTGCAACATTTTGAAATTCTTCCACTATCAATATTTAATTCTCTCTTTATATCACTAATGCAATCCCAATTTCTAATAAAATTTCCATCTTTGTCATATTGATTCACAGATTTACTTGTGTTGTGCAATTTTCCTTTTTTGCCTTTCAAATATGATTTTTCTAGTCCGTTTTCCCATGAATGCTTTGAATTTTCTTTATGTGTACACCATTCTAAATTATTAACATTGTTATTCAATTTATTACCATCTATGTGATTTACACATTTTTTGTTTTCAATGTTTGGAATAAATGCTTCTGCCACAAGTTTGTGAATGGTCTTTCCATATGTTTTGTTGTTCTTGCACAAAATTACCTGCTTATATCCACATTTTGATATTGATGGTTTTATCATTTTCTCACGAAATGTTATTTTGTGATATGTCTTGCTCTTATAGTTAATCGCCATCCAACTTTTTTCTAGTGCCTTTAAATTACCTTTGTTAGATATTTCATATAAATTTTCGAATCCATTTACAGGTTTCCATATTTCTTGCATAATTACATCTCCTTTAATAATTTTATTTTTTATCATTTTGACATAATTTGCAATAATTTTTCTAAACTTTTCTGAATTTCATTATTTTGTTCAATGATTTTCTCTAAATATTCACTATCTTGCTTTTGTAATTCTTGCATTAAATCAGCGTTCTTATTATCTTGGAATAAGATTTGCAAGCTTAATGCTTGTAGTAGCAAAGATATATTGTTAACAGAGTTCATTAGAATCTAACTTTTTCTATAATTAAATTAGCGTTCTTAATAGTTGGAGCGACCGTTTCTACAGCAGGTGTAACACCAGATACAGCAGATACAGAGCCGATTGTTAATGTTACATTCTCACGAGGGCATAATCTTATTTCTTTAGTAAAAGATATATTGTTATACTCGTTTGCTGTAGCTACAACAGAATTAGCACTAGCACCCACTACAGGTGTGCCATTCTCTTTTAAGCCTATTTCTATTTGGCCTGTTTCAGCGCTTGTTACATTAGCGTTAAAAGTTACTTTATACACATTTGATTGATTACAATTATTATTACCTAATATAGTATATTGAGCTGTACCTTCGTTATGATTTAACCAACCTTGACAAGTAGCGCTTCTAGTTCTTAGTTCATCATTAGAAAAAGTTATATCACTTGTGTTAGTTGCTAATATTAATGGAAGTTCTTGAACACTTTGAATCATTTTCTCATTCCTTTCTTTATAATTTAAAAAGATAGGCTCTTGCCTATCTTCTTTTTCTCACATACGAGATTTAGCAAGTCCCTGTATTCAGGTATATCGTATTCGACTATTTGCATTAAATAAATTGACTATTGATAAAATTGCCACAACCACAGCCATTGTTACTAGGACAAGTGAATATAGGTTGATTTCCGTATACAGGAGTTGTACCTACAGGGCAATTCTTTAATTCGTTGTAAATTCTAGTTACAATTTGTTCGTTTTGAGCTATTTGTGAAGCTTGGCCTCTAGCATATAGAACTTCTTGTCTTAATTGAGCTATTTCGTCATTCTTAGCGTCAATCTTATCTTGACATAATTGGTCTAGGATTCGTTGGGTACTAGCTGTTTGATTTGAGATTAAATCTCTAATTCCATTGCTTAAAGCTTCTCTATCTGCGCAGTTTTCAGCTAAGATAGTTGAATTTAAGTTAGCTATTCCCAAACGGTTTTCACAGCAACAATCTGCAAACTGGCTTCCTAAATTATTAAAACCTTGTACCGTAGCAAGTTGATTGTTAAATGATTGTTGCATATTAGCTATTTGTCGCGCGTTAGCAGATGTTTCAGCATTAGCAAAGCCGTTGCTTACAGCTTGCGTCATATCTGCACAGCAGTTACATAATTGATTTGAAATTCCATAAATTCCATCTCTTACGCCTTCGATTTGATTGCTCAAGTGAAGAGTATCAAAGCCGTTGTTAGTGTTAGTCATAATATCTTTTTGGCCATTAGATAACCAAGCAAAGTCATTATTATAACCACCACCAAAGCCACCAAAGCCTCCGTTATTGAATAACAAAGCTAGTAATACTATTGCCCATATGCCGTCGCCACCAAAGAAGCCATTTCCGTTATTATTACCATAAACAGGGTAAGCATAAGGAAAACCAAAACCATTAGCTCCATTAGTAGTAGCTAGTTCAATAGTTGGTGTAATTCCATTACTTCCGTTCATTCTCTATCTCCTTTCTATTTTTTTATATCAACACTAGATGTGTTAATACCTAACTTATCTATGTACTCATCAGGTACACCAAACCCTTTTACAAAACTTTTAAAACTATCTATTTGCTCTGCGTTATAATTTTGTGTTATTTCGTTAAGCAACTCTTGAGGGTTATTGCTTTTTCTTGCTCGCTCGTACATTACTAGAGCTTGAGGATTCTTCATCTTTAATTGGTTCTTCAACTGGTTTATTAATAGTTGTGTTGGATTCATCTTCTAATTTCCTTTCCAATTCTTCTATTCGAGCTGTTAAGTAGTCTATTTTTATATCTTTTTCGTCTTTCTCAACGATTTCTTTCATTTCGTAAGCTTTTATATCTCCTTTAATGTTTTTAATCCATACAACGCTTAAATCATTGCTAAAGAAAGGTGTGCTTACTCCCACAATCTCTTTCTTAACATCTTCGATAGAATTAGCAAATCTTATAGACGAATTATTAGTAGGAGCTAATTGAAAGTTTTGGGTTAAATTTGTTGGTTGAGGTAAAGGATTAGATGAAATTTGATTTTTCATTTTTTCCAACTCTGCTATTTGATTGTTGATTCTATCTAAATTAGCTTGATAGTTATAATTGTATGGGTTATTAAACATTAAATTCACTCCTAACAAAAAACAAAAGGAAGCGTTGTAAATATATAAGCGTTTTAAACTTAATATCTACTACCTCCTTTTGATGATTTAATTTTATTAGAAATAATTTTTTAATGTTAGACAGACTATGACATAAAAAAAAGAACATTAAATTTTTAATGCTCCTATCATATAAAAATATACTTTATCTAATATCTCGACTATTCGAGGATTATCAATGTCAAACTCTTCAACTATTTCTTTAAATGTTTTATCTTCTCTAAATTTTCTTTTATAAAATAAATACATTTGAGTATCTACTTGCTTTAGTCTTTCTTCTGCTTCTATTAGCTTAGAATCTATACCATTAAATTTGATATATTCGATTAGTTTTTCATATTTGCTTTCGCTATGTTTCTTATATCCAAAGAATAATTTTCCTTTATCATACATATAGTTTGGAAGCGTACTTGTAGCATAACAACCTAAAGCAGTTAGAACAAAAGTAAACACTATTACTAATGGCAAATCAATCAATACAAGCATGCCTTTTATACAGATGTCTAATAATATGAAGAATAACAAAGTTACTACAAAACAATTATTTAATCCGTAAGCGTGTATTGGTTCTTTCATATTAGCTCTTACAATTAAGTAAAAAGGCACTTGAATAATACTTAAAATTAACCCTATCAAACTAAAAGGGAATAAGTTAAATAATACTGCAATTATAAACAATACTACCATAACTAAATTCCCATAAGCTCGGTAAGATAGTTTGTCTAAATCAAACATACTAACACCTCAATTATTTCTTTTTGATTCCAAAAAACCATTTTCCTGGCCAGTCACCCATTTTGATTCACCTCCATACTTTGTATATTAATAAGAAACTTATAATAATAACATAAGTATAAACTAATACGCTTAATATGTATCTTATGTAAAAGTTATTGTTATTCCATAGCTTATGTAATTTTTTATACATAGCATTTAATATATTTCTTAATAAGATAACTAATAAAATCTTAGTTATTTCAAAAATTAAAGTTGTAATAAAATGATTTAACTTTAGTAGCTTGTAAGAAATCATATAAATAGGAAATTCTACTATTACATTTACAAATAACATAATAATTATAATTAGCATATCATATAGACTAGTTTTTCTATCAACTATATATCTTAGAGCTAATAGCATTAATAAAACTAATAAGAAATAGCTTTCTAATGTTCTTGTATTAATAAATAAGCCTATAAGTGTAATTATACTAAAAGCTATTATATACTTATATAATTTGCCTTCTCTTCTAGTAAGTTTCATAAATAAGCTGTAATATAACACTTCAAAGATAAGAACTATTATATTTATCAACATATTATCACCCCTTTCTATAATATGTCAGTTTTAACTATCTTCCAACCTTTCATTCGTTCAGCTAATGTGTGAATATAGTCGTCGCCCTTTAAAGCTTCATAAGATTTAAGCATATTAAGCCAATTTTTATATACGTAATCAGGTATTTCTTTTCCTACTTCGTATCTAAAAAAAGTATTTGTTAATTGGTTTTGAAGTAGCGTTAATAACGCTTGGTTTTGGTTTTCTTCATTTCCCTTAGCGTTTTTTATGCTTTGTTTATAATTCCTTAAAGAACTGACGCAATAGCCTAGCATTGAAGTAAGTAAGAAAGTAATTATTGTGCTTATAATTTTTTCAATCATATAACCAAACCCTTTCTCTCTTACTCGTTTTAAATATAAAACATTATTGTCAAAAAAGCAAAAAGAGAAGTAATTGCTTACTTCTCTCGAATAGGGGTCATACCTACTAGAGGCATTTTAAGTATAAATTATTATTATTTTAAAAGTCAAAACACTCTTATTTACGTATAAAATTGAGTCTTTCAACTTTAGAACGTAAGCCACTTTTCTTACATAACTCAAAATATTTATTTGTAAGATATGTCATTTTCTGTGTTGCTAATTGTTCTTCTTCTTCATTTTTAGAAGCTTTTGCCATTATCTGTCTATCTTTTTGTTTTCTAATAGCTGTTTCTAGTTTACGTTGCATTTGTAAGCCTTGATAATTTGTATAATGTTTGCCGTCTAATTCAAAGCCTTTTTCGTTTCTTTCGTTTATCTCTTTCAGCTGTTTATCTGTGTATTGAGGTTTACTAATACCCAATACAACATTATAAACATAGTGATAACAATTTAATTGACCTATAGAACGTCTATCGTTGCCGTGATAGTCTGCTGTGTATAATCTGCCTTTATAATCTTTTGAATCTTGATTATTTTGAAATTTATCAAACTCTTCATTTGAGAATTGATGTCCTTGCACTTCTGCGTGGTCTGGCGCAGGATTTTCGTGTACGCTTACTTCTACACCATCAGCGTCAAACTCTTCTCCAAATTGTTGTTGTAAAGTCATAGAAAAATCTCTTAAAGCACCTCTTAAATTCATTCTTACGCTAGAATCTAAACGTCTATGATAGCCTGATTCCCATTCTATTGTTTTAATGCCACTAGCGCTTAATTCTCTAACTGCTTTAGTTAATGCACTATTAAAAGAATCTTTGCCTTGTATTAATGCTGTAACACTATCGTCTATGACTTCTTGATAAGCTTGAGCTAAAGGCGTAAATATTTTCTTGCCGTTCTTGGTTCTTACGAAACCCAAAGTGTTAGACATATTTCTATAAGTATCTTGAGTTATCTTAGCTATAGCTCTTACTTGTTCTTGCAATGCTGTGTTCTTTTCATAAGGAATATAATTTATTCCTCTATATTCATAGAATTGTTGAGCAAAAGCCAGATTCTTCTTAGCTACTTTTTCAAATATCGCTAATATTTCTTTTTCATTTAAATTAGTTATCTTTGCTAGCTCTTTAACTATCTTGTCATAATCGCCACCATATTTAAGAATCATAGCTAAGTCATAAGCTCTAGCAGGAGGCACATCTCCTATTTCAGCTAATACTTCGCCTATCTTTTTTAAAGTAAACGTATTAACTCTTTCAATACGCCTTACTATCTCTTCTGTTAATTGTTCTACGACTTCATCATTTAACATTATTCACCAACCAACTCTTCTGCTGTAGGATTGCTAGCTTCTATCTCTTCTATTTTCTTCTTAGCTATTTCTTCTGTTTCTCCAAATATTTTCATTCTGTATTCAACTTTACTTAATAAGCCAGCGCTTACTTCTCTCATAGCTCTATTAGATTCAGCTTCTTTATCTTCTACGATTGAATCATCAAATTGTATAACCATATCTTCTGTATTTATATTATATTTACCGAACTTAGTAGAAGCATAAGCAACAGCTTCTACTAAATCATAAATAGATGATTCGTAACCTACTTCTAATTTCTTTTTACGTCTAAACAATTTAGAATTGCTACTTACTACTGCTGTAGCTGTAGATAGATTAGTTCCGTCAAAGTGGTAATGATTCTCACCAAAGCCTACTTTATTACCTAGTAAGTTAAGCTCCATATTAAGTGTTTGAATCTGCTTATCTGTTCTTAAATCATCTGTATCGCTTTGTATTAAGTCATCTTTTGTAGCGCCCTTAGGTAATTGATAGATTGCTACGTCGTTTTTATCAAACACTTTCTTTTGTGTTCCATCTTCATATGTGAACATATCAGCTCTAGCAAATATACGTTTTCTTCCTAGTAATACTTCATTCTTTAATTCATCAAAAGCAATATCGACAGCTTGTAAATTATCTATAGCATTTGCATAGTGTGGAATACCAAAAGGACTATTCTTAAATAAATTATTTGTTAATAATGGTCTAAATATAGCAAACCATTTTTTATCACTTTGAGTTTTAAACTCTTTCATTGTTTTGTCTAGTTCTATTTCTGTTAAAGTGTTATTAGTATCTTTGAATAGGTGATTGATAATAACATAATTACCAGAATCATCTAACTTATGCACAGATAAAACAATATAGTTTTTTCCTTTTATTGTTTCTCTTGAAGCAAAAGCGCACTCTGTAATGCCTTTATTACTCCAAGTTAATGGGTAAATGTTATCAACATCTACTAAATCAACTCTAGTTTTAGCCTCGCTTACATCTAAAGTCATACTATCATTATTTTCTATTATGTCATACACACCTGTAACTAAAGCAGAAGTACCTAATGCTCCACATTTTTCTATTGCGCTATTAATTAATACATATAAATCTAAATCATCAATTAAATCATCAAAGTCTTTTTGTCCTTTTTCATCTTTAAGAGATATTTTGCACTTTTCGCTCCAGTTAATATCGCTCCAGTCTTCGCTTATCTCTTTTGCCATATTAAGTGTGTATCTCTTTTGTGGAATCTTTGTGTCACCATTATAAATATAATAATTGTGAAAATTTTTTACATTACCTTCATACCAAGACCTCCATTTTTCAAAATAACTTTCCATTGCTTTTCTGCAATCCGTATTATAACCATATTCTGTAGTTAAAAAATCGTCTAATTTCATTTAATCACCTAACTAGCCTCTAGTTAGATTCAGTATTGCCCTCTAATATTTTTTTGTGTTTTCTAGGAGCTAATTCTCTTATAACATATTCTGTTATTCTATCTAAATTAGGCTGTAATTGATAATATACATCTATCTTTTGTTCAAAGTCTTTGCCTGCCCAATTAGATACAATAACTTCATATTCACACCTACTCCAATATCTACTCATTAAGCTTATATCTATTTCTTTTTTTATTTCATCATAATCAGCATTTTTTCTTATTAGCTTCTTTACTCTCTCTATCAATTCGTCGTATAAAACATTCGCATATTTAAGCCTATTAGAATTAAATTCTTGATAGAAAGCATACCACTCTAGTTTTTTCATATTAACCTCCTATATTTCTAACTAACTTGTCGTAGAAAGGAAACATTGAATATTCGCTAGCGTCTAAGTCGTCCACAGGAGTAGTGCCATCATCTAGTCTTTCGTCTTCGTGTTTCTCGTCCCATAACGCTTGTGTGTAAGCTTCTATTAAATATTTGCACTTTCTTAAAATGAATCTTCTTAGTTGACCAAATAATTGACAATCAAGTTCGATTCTATCTACTATTCTACCTTTTATACAATCGTCTACAAATAAAGGTATTGAAAGCTCTTGTAAATACTTATTAAGTCCAAATGTAATAACTTGGCCTAATGCTCCATAGTCTGCGTAGCAATGAGTCACTTTGCCGTATTCTTCTTTAACTCTTTTATAAAACTCTACAAACTTTTCATACATCTGCTCTGGTGAATGTAAGCCTGTTAGCTTTTCTTCATCTATAGTCCATACTTGTTTAAAGAATTGAGTTATACCTGTCGCTTTAAATTCTGTTTCACCTTTTGTAGCTCCGTAGTCTATGCCTATGCTTATAATCATAAAGTTTAGCTTGTTGCCGTTTTCATCAACAGCTTTGTCTTTGATAAATAAGTTCGGTTCGTCGCAGAATTTTCTATAAATAACTCCTTCGGCGTTACACCATTCGCCTAAGATTAAACGTCTGTAAAATACGTCTGAATTAGCGTACTCTTTACAAAGATTATCAACAAACTCTTTCGGCAAAAAGGGATTGTCAAATATCGTGTAATGTTGTACGTACACATCTAAGTTATCTTGCTCTACTCTATCTAAGAAATCTTTTTTAAGCCAATGACTTTGATTCTCTGGGTTTAATGCTCCATCAAAGCAACTATATTCTTTATCTAATGAAGCTTGAATCATAACAAAGACTTCTTGATTCCATTTAGCTACTTCATCACCATAAGCATATTTAATTGATGTACCTTGAATCTTTGATACTTGATTTACTTTCTCACAACCAAGACAATAAACCTCTTCACCGAAGAGCTTAGCTGTGTTATTTGAGCCAATAGTTCCAACTAATTCACGACCATAGATTTGTCTTAATGGTTGTAATACATTTCGTTCTATAGTTCCTTTACTAACACCAAAGATACATATTAAGCCATCAAGACCTTTTCTTTCTCTTATTCTAAATGGTATTGTCCATAAGTTATCTAAGTAAGTTTTACCACATCTACGAGCGCCTACTTTTATGTTATATCTATGCGTTGCGTTATTTATAAATTCTTTTTGCTTATCGCTTAATATCATTTTTAGCCTCTTCGCTTATTTTAGCTAATAATTCATCTACTTTAGTCAATTCGTTAGATGTAGTATAATCTTCTACTTTGTCACGCCATTGTAATTTTCTTCTATTTTTAAGCCAAAAGATTTCAGCTGTTACGTTTCCTTCTAATGCACTTTTTAATAAAGCATTTTCTACTTCAAAATCGACAACTTCTTTGCCTTTTTTTAAAGCATTGCAAATGTTGCTATCTTTTATCTTCCATCTATACAAAGTAGCTTGATTAATACCTATATTTTTAGCTATTTGTTCATTTGTTAAACCTTCTCTAGCCCAGCCTTCAAGAAGAATGAGCTTATCTTTTTGAAGCCAATCATCAATCTTAGCCATTACATCACCTACCTGTAAATGCACTTGATATAACCTCACTTAATTTATACAAAAAAAAAGAGAAAGAGGCAAAACAACTAATACTTCTTGCTCTTGTCGCTATCGTAAGGTAGTAATTTTTCTAGCTCTTCGTCTGTTCTATCGTCATTAAGATACTCCCAGACAGCGTCTTTAAACATATCTCTCATATGTTGATTAGCGTAAATATACCAACGATAGAATCTCTTAGCATTATTATCCAGCTGTTTATACCTCTTCTTAATCAATTTTCTATTATAGTAAAATGTTGTGAATGTATATATTGTCATTTTTTCTTCTATATATTTACACTTGCTAAAGTCGAACATCTTACCACCTACTTTTATTTGCCAGATATAATTTTATCAACTTCTTTTTTAGCTTTTTCTAAATTAATATCTATTTTATCAAGTATTGTTGATTTTTTAGTTTCTTGTTTTTCTTTTTCTTTTTCTACTTCTAATGAATCTAAGAACTTGTTAGCTTTAGTTTTGGATAAACCACTATGATATTGAAAATAAGCTGTTAAGAATCCTAATCTTTTGTTGAATTTATCATCTTTAGACCTTTTAACTATTGTTTTTTCTTCTTCATCTTCGTCCCAAAATAATATAGTAGCTCCTTTGTTTATTATATATCTTTTAGGTAGTTTTTCTTTTTTTCTTTCGTCAGTAGTCCATTCTCCTAAGAAGTATCTCTTATAAAAATCATCATTATTCATATTACAAGTTAAAGTTATACTATCACTATCCCCACTAATACATTCTACAGGCATTCCATTAATCTTAATACCTTTCATTCCTATCTTTGCCATTTTATTACCTACTTTCTATAATTATATCTCTTAATTTATATCTAAATCTTTCTAGTATCTTCTTTAAATATATAAAGTCTTTAACTCTCATAGACTTGTTAATATATAAAACTTGTGTTTCTATATCGTATTCTGCATTATACTCGCTTAACCATTCAATTATTTTCATTTGATTCCTCTTCTATTTTAATTAGAGTATCTTTTTTTAATATTTTTACTGCACTTCTTACATCTTGAGAAGAAACATTATCTAGTTTTTTTATAGCTTTATTAATAATCTTTTCTAACTTAACAATATATCTTATTAAATCCCATTTTTTCATAGCGCTTAAAGTAAATTCAGTATGTTCTTTCATATTACCTCCTATATCTATTAACATAAGGTTTTTCAAATTCTACATATAATATACAAGCATTATCTCTAATTATCATAGCTTCTTCATATATACTTCTATCTAACTTATCTATAGCTGTATATTTATATTCTTCATTATCAAAGCTAAATATAAATTCGTAAGGATAACCCTTTCCTTCCATAGGTCTTTTCCTTCCCCATAATTCGTACATTATTCATCACCTTTATTTATTACATCTATTATTTCATTGATTTTATTTCCTAATTCTTTAAAATTACTATCTAATAATTGTATTTCTTTTCTTGATAAATAACTATTTTTTTGTATTTTATTAAAGGTATTACCTTCAACCCAATCTAATTTATATATCTTCTTATCTTCTTCTATTACTTCTACTTCATCATTTAGATATTTTTCGTTATGTACACAATACCAAAATAAAACATCATCAACTTCACTATTTTCATAATTAAAACCTGTCCAATAATAATCTACACCACAATATCTTATTTGTTTGGGTACTTCTTCACCATTTGCTATTTTATTCAAAAGTTCTATTACTTTCATATTATTCCTCCACTTTTTCTACTAAATCTGCTTTTATTAAGTCATATAATGTATCTAGTTCAATATCAGTATTAAATAAATTTGTACAAATAGATATTTCTCTTGTTTTTTCATCTACATAAACTTTTTTAGCAGTATTCATATCTATATAATCATCATATCTTTTTGGTTCTTTGATATAAATTAGAGGATAATGTTCAAATCCATACTTTTCTAATTCTTTCAAATCTACATTATCTTTAATCTTTAACATTCTTATTCCTCTATTCTATATTCCATTTGTGAAAATTGTTCCTTTGTTACTATTGAATGAATTTCTACGTATTTTAAAGGTAGCCAATTTACAATTATATGTAAATCATCTTCGGCATACATAGGGAATGCCAAGCCTTCTTCATATTCTCCATTTTCATTTATCCAATCAGCACTCATTACTTCACTGCCATTAACATAATCTCCAACTCCTATTAAATCTATTATGTTTGGTGATGATTTAATTACATCATTTGTATCTAATCTAAATGTTTCATCTCCCCACTCATCGCCTATTACATCTTCTAAATAAAATGTACCTATTTCATCTATTTCATCTATTCTATTGATTCCTTGACATCTATCAAGTCTTACATAATCTCCTACTTTCATATATTCTCCTTATCTAATATTTTAAATAAATCACAAGGTCTTGCTTGAATATTAAAACTTATTTCACTAACGACAAGTTCTCCATCATCATTAGTGAATTGACAAGAATATTTTTTTGCCCATTCTCTTACTTCTTTCATAATATTTATTAATTCTAAATTCTTAATATTTAATCGCATTATTTTTTCTTCTTGTCTTTCTATTTTCTTTAATGCTTTTTCTAATTCATCATATACTTCCATTACTCTTTATCACTTCCTTTTAGTTCTTGTAAGTATTCTTCAAACATTCTTAAATCAAATTCGTTTCCTCGTAGTATACTTCTTATTCTTTTCAAATCTTCATAACCTACTGAAAGAGTCTTTTCATTTTGATATACATTTATTGCTTCTATTCCTTTATTTATATTATTATTTAATCTTTCTATTTCTTTGTCTTTTCTATCACATATATCCAGTATTCTTCTTATTCTTTTATTTTTTTCTTTAATAATATTTTTATAATTAAATTCCATATTTACTCTTTATCACTTCCTTTAATATTTATTTATAAGATTATAAAGCTCTTTTAAACACTCGTGTTCTTCTACACTTATCTCGCCATTAATTATAAATTTTAATATCTTTTTCTAATTCATTTATGATATTATTTAGCCTTTCTATTTCTTTATCTTTTTCTTCTTCTACTTCATCACTAGCATTTTGTAATATCATATAATCTTCTTTTAATCTTTTTATTTCTTTGTCTTTTTCTTCTAATTGTTTAACACATTCATTAAATGCTTCCATTATTTCATCTAATGTACCTATTTTATGAAATTCAGTATTTTCTTTCACTCTTTATCTACTCCTTTGAGTTTATTTAACAATATTTGAGTATCGTATTCCTTATAATTGTGCTGATAATTACCATTAATATCTTCCCGTACATCATCAACTTCCCATAAACAAGGTATTTCATTTTCTATATATTCTATTGCTTTATCTACTTTTTTAGCTTCGTCATAGAATTTACTTTCCCATTTTGTACTTTCTGCTGTTAGTCTTCCTATTTCTTGCTTTAATTCGTGATTTTCTTTGTAGTACAATATTGCTTTTGCTTTTGCTAATCGTTCTTCATTCACTTATTATCGCTCCTAATCTATCAACGGAAAATTATGTTCTATGCAATATCTAAAATCACTAACACCCTCAAAAAAGCCATAACTTATAGTGTCTTTTCTATTTCTAATATCTATGTATTTATTTGAAATATCTAAAAGTAATTTATGCCCTTGATATGTTATCTTAAAAAATCTTCTATCACACATTGTTGTATAAGGAATATTAAAATCTTTTAAAGTCTTTTCAACACTATTTTTTCTTTGCTCTAATCTATTCACTCTTTATCACTTCCTCTTAATATATTTTCAAGTGTTCTTAAAGCTACTATTGTGTTAGTTGGCATTGAAGTATGAATCCATACGTCATCTATGTAATTTAAAGCCTTTATGATTCTATTAGCATAATCTTGATAGTATTTCTCATATTTCAAACTATCTTCAATGAATCTTTCGAGATTCGTTATTCTTGCCACACAAGGAACATTTTTACTAACGTAAAGAAATGTTTTGGGAGTTCTAACAGCTGTCTTATCATCTGCTTTTTTCTCGTTGACTAACTTGATTCCGTAATCGTGAGGCTTTAACGATTTATATTGTTTCATAACTCGCCTTTCTATACTTTTCGCTTAGAATCTTTGGCGTGCAATAATTCCAATAAATTTTATGATGTAATCTTTTGTTAGATTGTCCCATAAGACAAACTTTACAACAGCTAGGATTATACATAACGGTAATAAAGCTTTTATAATATGTACCTTGGTCTACGTAAATATTAGTTAAACCTCCTGGATTAGATTGCGTAGCTAATTGGTCTAAACTACATTCAGCAGTAGTAAAAACTAGTTCTCCTCTGCTACCTAATGTGACATACATATTAACATCTTCGTTAATTCTCCCATAAAATTGAAATGGTCTGTCTGTTCTACAAAAAAACGAGTTCATTGCTTTTCTAGGTAGCTTCTGTTTAAATACGTTAGAATCTGTGCCACCTATAAAATCTCCTGTTTGAGCTAGTGCTACCGTTTTTATGTATTTAAACAGAA